>Ga0210394_10000294_pt1 | contig 115500 bp, 108 predicted proteins | sample IncBWC12MmetaG_FD_160121 | JGI IMG/M metagenome (GOLD analysis project Ga0210394, IMG submission 160121) | Forest soil microbial communities from Barre Woods Harvard Forest LTER site, Petersham, Massachusetts, United States - Inc-BW-C-12-M | ecosystem: Environmental > Terrestrial > Soil >...
TTTGCAAAGCTCGCCGCCTTCTGTCGTCGTGCCGTAGAGCTTCCCATTGGTGGCTTGTACCAACCCTGCGTAAGGGTAGAGTCCGTCGGTGCCGTCCCCGAAGCTGTGCAGCGTCGTCAATGTGCCCTCGGGGGTAACTTTGAAGACCGTGCCATCATTATTTCCGCCACCGGAGGTAGTCGTCCCGTAAAGGCTGCCATCGAAGCCTTGGACAAGCGATGCGGAGTAAGGAGAAGCGCCGTCTGTCTGGTTGAAACGCACCAGAGTCTTGACGGTCTGTGCAGACAAGCCAATCGCTGTCGCCATACACAGCAAGAAAACAGCGTAGGCCACAACTCGATACCGCAGAACTTTCTTCATGGGACGCACCTCGTCGGAGGGGGATCGCCAACCTAGCTGGCTCGGCCACGGGGGATGGCCACAAGCGTTACGAAGTATGACCCCGTTCGGCGCGGGAGTCAATGAGGGGGTGTAGCGTTTTCCCCTCAGGTCGTAGTACCCCGTCAAATCAGAGGCGGGGATGGTGTCCCCCGGCCAGCGCTCGGTCTCCCGGTTACGTCACCTTGCGCGGAGCCTGCTACCATTGCCGCATGTTCAATTTTGGGAAACCGAAAACGGCTGGCGACTGGATAGTTCACATCGCGGGGGCCGTGGTCGCAATATTCCTTGTCTGGTGGATGCTTCGGATGTACGTACTCTGAATGCGCTCAAAACCCCTTCGCGGGGGTCAATGAGTGCAACGGCGATCTATCGTAAACCATCCGACCCGCTCAGCTTCGGTGATGGAAAGACGATACGAGTTTTCGATCTACGGGAGCACGTAAAACGGCGCGTTGCTGGTGAGCGTGCCGGTCGGCGTGGTCACGGTGACGTAGCCGCTGCTGGCACCTGCGGGAACATTGGCGATCAGAGCGGTATCCAATTTAACGGTGAAGGTCGCGGGAATTCCGTTGAGTGAAACGCTGGTGGTCCCGGTCAATCCTTGTCCAAGCACCACGAATTTCTGGCCAACTCTTCCCATCCCTCGCACCAGCGCGACGAAAGGGCCAAGGCCAGCATCGTAGCTGAAAACCGTACCGCAACCAGCGGAGTAATAGTTGCAGGGAGAGCTGCCGCCAGCATAAGTGGTTCCATAAAACGTTCCGTCCGTGGCCTGTACCAGACCGCTCTGCGGGTACGATCCGTCGTTGGGGTATCCGGCAAAGTCGTAGAGCGTTGTGGAAGTCGTACCACTAATTGGCATTTCGAAAATCGATCCGAGGCCTAGACTTCCACTAGGCAGCGTTGTTCCGTAGAGGTTCCCGTCATTCCCCTGGATCGGAAGATTCACGCCATTACCAACGCCCGTCAGCTCAGTAAAAACGCCGGCCGGCGAAATCCGGTACACGAAGTAGAAAGTTGTTCCGTAGAAATTTCCGTCGGTCGCAAGGATCAAGCCACCAGTGTAAGGGTCAGGGGGATTGAAGGTATAAAGTAGCTTGAAGGTACCCTTCGAGGTAATTTGGAAGACGGTTCCTGCTTTGAATAGGCCGCCAGTCAGCGTTGTTCCGTAAAAAGTGCCGTCAACTCCCTGAACCAATGGGCCAGCCGGATTCTCGCCATCGGGACAATAGTTTTGCGGGCAAAAGCTGTAGAGCGTGGTGAGCACACCCGCGGGCGTCATCTTAAACACAGTGCCGCAGCCACTCGGGCAAAATGTAGAGGGCGCGCCGCCAGCAGCGGTTGTTCCGTAGAAATTCCCGTCCGTGGCCTGAATTACGCCCCCCTGCGGGGCATACCCGCCCGATCCCCCACTGAATGTGTATAACGTGGTGAAAGTGCCATCCGGAGCGATCTTGAAGATAGCGCCGTTGCCGTTGACAGTCGTTCCATAGAAATTGAGGTCACTCCCCAGAACAAGATCGTTGGCGGGATAGTAAGGTCCAGTTTGCTGAAAGTTGTAAATTACGCTCATTTTGCCGTCGGCGATCCTAAACACAACCCCACAACCGACGCCTGAGCCATCGAAGCAGGTTCCGGTGCCACCGTAACGGGTGGTCCCGTAGAGGTTTCCATCAGCGCCCTGGGTGAGAGGAGTTCTGGGTCCGGCAGCGGAGTTTCCATTAAAACTCACGATCTCGGTATATTGCGCGGAAGCAGAAATCGAAATTGTGATTGTCAGGAGGGATAAGGTGAGCAAAGATATGGGCTGGGAAAATCTGGTCATGACACTCCTTCGCGGCAACGCCGACAGCAGCGAGGATTATCCTCCGCGGGGATGAGCCAGTCAAGCGCATATCTCAAGGTTGACCTGAACTCGAATTGGTTCGCCGTGCATACCTGGTTGTTGACAACTACGACGCCTTCAATGGGGTGGCCTTCACGTCCCACTGGAATACCTCTCCCAGTGGGACGTTGAAGACCTGGGCGATACGGAACGCAGCCTCTAATGACGGCGAGTATTTCCCCGCCTCGATGGCGGCAATCGTCTGCCGGGTGAGGCCGATGCGCTGACCAAGCTCGGCCTGCGACATTTCGCCATTCATGAAACGCAGGGTGCGAATGCGATTAGAAATCGATCCTTGCATCATGATGATGCCTGCACGCGATAGCTCGCCACGACCACACCGTAGTGAACGACTTCCGCGGCAACGATCCAGAAAATCGCAGCATTGACGATGGTCCATCCGGTGGAGCTGAAGGGCATGAGGCAGCCCACCAGGATCATGCCGGCGATAAGCACATAGTAAGCAGCACTGAGCGAGCGGTGCTCGATGGCGCGATCCCGTTCGTCCAGTGGCGGGCGCTCCTCCCGGGGGGAGCCGAGACGGAGATACAAATAGCCAGCGCCCAGGATGAGCATACGCACGATCGATACCAGGGCAAACAGGCCAAGCGGATGCAGGTGGGGCAATGGCTCCCAGGGGCCGGGACCCCTCGCAACAAACATAAAGTACGGGCCATAGGCCACAGCCATCGCGATCAACGATAGCCAGGCGATTTTTTCTCGGTACGACATTTCAGCCTCCTCAATTAAAGGTAGGCTTAGTGTATTAAATAACTTACATAATGTCAATAAATATATACATCATGTAAGCAATAGCTTACCTACTAATCTTGGGTCTCGTTTGGCAACCTCGTCCTCCGGGTCGAGATGGGTCGGGAATTGGCAGGAATCGGCGTCGCTCAGGCCGCGCCTGCGGAGCAGCTGTCGTTAACAGATTTAACGCCAATCTGCCCAGAGCCGCTGCTATTTGGGGTCTGCCAATCAACGAGTTGTACACGTCAGGCGGTTGCCGTCCATTGATCCGATATCCGTCAGAGGCAAATCATAGCGTGATTTTTTCGGTCAAAAGTTGAGTAATCCGCTGCGGTCTAATCGTATACAGGATATATGTCGGCTTTTCCCATGACATTGAATACGACAGCCGAAACCGAAACGGCAAAGATTGCGCGAGGCTTACGTGAGAGGGATATGGAGCTTCTTGCAGACCTGGTGGAGCGCTGTCAGCATCGACTGGTGCGCTACCTGCTATACCTCATCGGGAGGCGAGAGTATGCCGAGGACCTTGCGCAGGAGACCTGGGTTCGCGTGCTGCAACGAGGCAGCCAGTACAACGGGCGGCAGCGGTTTGATCCATGGCTATTCGCGATCGCCCGCAATCTGGCAATAGATGACCTGCGGAAAAAACGAAAAGCGGTCGAGACAGCTTCCTTGCCAAATGATCGCGATGCAATACTGCTGGTACCCTGCTCCGGTCCTTCCCCATTCGAAGCGGCGGCTCGAAGCGAAGACGCAATACGTCTGGCCGGTCAACTGCAGATTCTGTCACCGCTGTATCGCGAGGCTTTGCTGCTGAGGTTTCAAGAAGACCTTTCTCTTCCGGAAATCGCTCAGGTTTTGGGTGCCCCTGTGACAACGGTGACGTCCAGAATCTATCGCGGTCTTGCAGCACTGAGATCCGCATTTGAGGAAGGGGGTGATTCGCCTGGAGTGTGACAAGAGATTTCGCGAGCTTATCGACAGGTCTTTTGTAGAAGAGGTTTCAGCGGGCGAAAGACAGCTCATCCATGACCACATCCGCGGCTGTGATGGCTGCCAGCGCTACGTCGAGCTAACTGCGCGTACGATTCGGGGGTTGCGGGAATTCACCTTTACCAGTGAACGAGATTCGAATGCCCAGGTGCGTGAGATTCTTGCGCATCACACCGGGACAATGCGACAGCACAACGTGCAATTCAAGACCTGGGCTGGATTTGCTGTAGCACTCTCGATGTCATTTGTCGGATCGGCACTCGTGTACCAGATGGCCAAGCGCCTGGCGGTCCCAATGCATTTTGACACTGCTCAAGTCCAGGCAGGCGTGCTCGTCTTTTGGCTGCTGCCATCTTTTTGCTCGGCCTTATGTCTGCTCGCGGCTCCTCGTGAGAATAGAGGTATTGCATGACACAGCAATCGGCGGTGCTTTTGATAGCGTTCCTGGCCGGGCTTGTAGTTGCGGCTGTCTTGTTGGGAACCGCAAGACGGAATGTTCTACCCAGGTCTGCAATGGCCATCGCAGCACTGGCGATCCCGATTTGGGTAGTCTATTTTGCTTCCAGCCGGGGCCGTTCCCTACTTGCTTCCGAAGGATTTTTCAGTACCATGCCGGACGCGCTTTGGTTTGGCTTAACGTTTGGCGTCTTCACCGCGGCCTTTTTCCTGGCCCTCGGATATATATATGGGGACGCAAAAAGGCGTCAAATGCCTGCCTGGGCCTGGGTGATTGCTGCTTTCCTCATACCCAATTTGATTGGATTCATCCTTTATTTTCTGTTCCGAGGTCCTCTCCTTGGGCCTTGCAGTTCCTGTGGCAAGCCTATTCGAGGGGGAGAAGCATTCTGCTCACACTGCGGATGCTCGCAGGGTTCCAGTATCGGACGGATCGCAGCTGACACTCGCACAATCTGAAGTAAAAAAGGTGGTAATAACCTTGCATCGCACAAAACGGAGGACGGTATGAAACGTGAGCGCGCCTTACAGGTCGTGTTGGTGTTGGTGGGCTTGTTTTATTGCTTTTGGGGCTATCTCCTGTTCGACGCCCTGTGGCACCCTAGCTGGCTTAACGGGCATACCGATGTCATGCCGATGTTCCTGAGCCTTAACACGGCGCTCGGGCCCTGTCTGTTGCTGGCCGTTAAGCGGCCGGCCGAGAATCGCTTGATGATCGCCTATGGGGCGTGGTCAAGCCTTGCCCATGGGTTCACGATGACCATCATGTCGGCGCAGGCCGTGGCGCACGGGATGCACAGGAAGGATAGCCCCCAGGACATTGTGATCTTTGTCGCGATTGGAGTCACGCTGCTTGCACTCCTCCCGGCAAAACAAGCATCACCGGCCGGCGCGCCTATCAGTGAGCCGCGCTTTGCCGAAGGCTAGGGGAACCTTCCGCCGCCGCGCGTGTACTCATTGGCCCAGCCGCTCCCCGGCTTTGCCCCTACAGTTCCACCGTCTCACTGCTGTGAAGGCCAGGGGTCACTTTTGCCGTCGGCATACACCAACACGTCAATGGGAGCGTGGCTGGGAGCCTAGGCGCAGGCTTTTTCCGCGTCCGCCAAGGAATCGTAGAAGCGGAAGAATTGCTCGACGCGGGTGACTTGCAGCGCACTGCGAACCCGGCTGCTGACACCGACGAGGGCGAGACCGCGGCCATCCTTCTGATGGGTGACGTAGGCGCCGACCAGGGCGCCGATGCCGGCGGAGTCCACGTAGGGAACCTCAGTGAAGTCAATGATGAGAAAGCGTGACTGGTCGGCTCGCACTTTGGCCTGGAATTCAAACAGATTGGAAATGAGGAGGGGACCAGTGAGACGCAAAATACGCTGATTCCTCTGAGAGTTTGGCACATCCTGCACAACCAGGGGCTCCTGCGGCATGGCGACCATCATAGCGAATGGGGAGAATCTGGGATTGTTAAAGGACCGTTAAAATTACGGGATTGTCGCGTTAATTTACAATCCCCATAGCTTGGCGAACGAATGAGACGCCAGGCGCCTATGGAGCAGATTGGAGAACAGAATGAAGATCGAGATCGTTCACTGCCCGACGTGAGAGAACAACAGGGCCAAGGTCGCGAGTCTCGTGACCCTCATCAAGCAGCGCCTGGACATTGAAGCTGTCACTACGCCGGGGAAGACCGGGCAGTTCGAGGTGATTGCGGACGGCGAGAGGATTGCCGAGCGCGGCGGGAACTGGTTCACCCGGAGCTTTGGCGCCGGCTATCCCGATCTGGACAGCGTGGTCGAGCAACTCGAGAAGCACCGTGCGAGTGACGCCACGCGGTAGGCGGCAAGCATCCAAGACTAAATTTTGGCTGGCAAAAAAACCAGGGACCTCTGGCCGGGGAGAGAGTTCCGGCGCCGAGGTCCCTTGGGGCAGCACTTCGAACGGTAAGGCGTGTTGAGCATGAGTGTAGGACACGATCGACGTAGAGCAGAGTAAAGAGTCGGTAAAACAAAGTAAAAGTTTGTCAACGGGGGGATCGGGACGCAGGTACGGGTTTTTTCGCTGGAGTGCCACTGAACGACGTTTTCATCGGGCGGAAATCTGCCGGCTTTGGACGATGTCCGTGGCGAGAACTCCTTGCAGGGCAGTTGCTGGTGCCGACAGACATGGGGTCCTTCGACTTCGCGAGATGTTTCGCAAGCGAAACATCTCACTCCGCTCAGGATGACAATTCAGAGGGGTGGGCTGAGGGTGATTAGCGAGTCACGCTATCGAAGGCACCCTGCATCTCGCGGATGAGGGCCTGGGCGGTTTGGCGGGGGTCGCCGGCGTCGCGGATGGGTCTTCCGATGATCAGGAAATCGGCTCCGGATTGAATTGCGGCGGCTGGGGTGCTGGAGCGCTTGTGATCCTGGCGGGTTGAGTCTTGCGGCCGGATGCCGGGCGTGATGATCAGGAAGTCATGGCTGGGGGCTTCTTTGGCGATCATGCTGCGGATGCTGCCGGCCTCCTGCGGAGAACAGATTACTCCGTCGCAACCAGCTTCGAGAGCCTTGCGAGCTCGGAGCAGAACCAGGTCCTGCACCGAGCACTCGTAGCCCAGCTCTTTTATATCGTCGTTATTGAGGCTGGTAAGAACCGTCACGGCGAGGAGCTTGAGAGAGCTGTTGCCGCGTCCTTCGACCGCGGCTTTGAGGATGTTTGTATCGCCATGGATAGTCAGGAAACTGGCGCCAAGCTCCGCCACGTTGCGAGTTGCGCCTTTCACGGTTTCCGGAATGTCGTAGTACTTGAGGTCGAGAAAGACCTTCTTTCCGGTTTGCAGCAGAGAAGGCACCAGGGAAACTCCGGCCCGCACGTACAGCTCAAGCCCGATCTTGAAGACGGAGACGACGCCATCGAGTTTTTCAACCCATTGTTTGGCGGCCTCGACGGTGGGCACGTCAAGAGCGAAAATCAGGCGATCTTTGGCGGTGATCGAGGACATCGTGGTTTGCATGGCGTGAGGTCAGTATCTCACGCGGTTTTCGTTAGGGGCAACGGTGCGGACGACGATAGCCGCCACTTTCTCGCCAGGCAAAAACCCCCACCCTACGAAAACCGCGTAGGGTGGGGCACCCTTGAGAGTGATCAAGATGCGTCGCGCCGACTCTCCTAATAGTGAAAGCGGTAGCGGAACTCGGCGTAGATTTCGCGGGGAGCGTTCCAGTGGAATCCGCCGAAGGTGACGCTATTGTCCAACTCGACGCGGCGATTGGCGACGTTCAAGCCGTTCAGTGAAAGCGAATACTTCTCGCCGAAATCTTTTCCCAACGAAAGATCGAAAGTGGTGTGCTGCGGCAGATAGTCGCCGGGGTAGGGCGCACCGGGAAAAGCGTTGCTGAACCCCGAGCCGTAGTAAACATTGGTGGAGGCGTAGCTGCGCCAGGGAAGAGTGACGGTGCCTCCGACGTTCAACGTGTTGCGCTGATCGTGATCGAGCGGCGAGAGGCCTGAGGGGAAAGCAAAGTTGGTCAGGCCGCCGGTGATGGCGCCGCCGGCCTCGGCGATTTGATTGGAGTAGGCAAGATGAATTTGTCCCCGGCCGGCAATGCGGGGCGAGCGGACCGTGAGTTCCCATCCGCGAATAACGGCCTGGGCGATGGTGATGGGGAAAAAGAGATTGGATTCGCCGATATTGTTGTGGTCGAAAAAGTTCACGACGTTGGTGCGGAAGTTGTCGGCGTCAAGGGTCCATCCCCGCCAGGGGATGGTCACACCGAACTGATGTTCCTCGTCGCGCTCGCCGTGCAGGGGAATGAATCCCAAATTGCTGGTCTGGGCAAACGCCAGCAGTGGGCCTGACGCCGTGATCAGTGGCGGCGCCTGGTAGTAATGGCCGTAGAAGGCGCGGAAGGTCCACTTGAGATGCGGAACGGTGAGGGCGGCGCCGAAACGCGGGCTGATGGAGTTTTCCGAAACTCCGCCGGAAAAATGCGTGGGCCGCATGCCCGCGATTAGCGTAAGCCAGGAAGTGACATTGAACTTGTCGTCGAGGAAAAAGGCCTCCAGATTGCCGGAGGGATGCTCGCGATCGGTGAACGGGAGATCTCCGCTGCCGTTGTTGAACCGCGCGCCGAATAGTTCGTTGTCCTGCTGGTAGAAGCTGTACACGCCCACTTGCAGATTGTTTCTGGCCACATTTGCGCTAAGACTCGCCTGGCCGCCGGCGTAAGTGGAACTGCGATTCTGCGTGGTGGCGATGGGAAAATCATTGGGAGAACTGGCGTAATTGGCGGCGTTGTAATGAAAGAGCGGTGAGACGGTCAGCAGGACGCGCGAGTTGAAGGTGTGGACCCAGGAGAAGTTCGCGATGGCGTCGGATTCATGATCGCCATCGCGGAGCCCGATGCTCGGGTACTGGGCGGTGAATCCGTTGGCCGCAATGGGAGCGTTTTCAATGTCGTTGGGAAAGGGATCGTAGGGAATTTGGTAGTAATCCTTGCGCAAAGACGTTACCAGACGGAGTTGGTTGGAGGGATCGACGTTGAAAATCAGCGAGCCGAAGCCGCCGTAGCCGTTTTCGGCGTCGTGCACTACCTCTGGAACCGGGCTCTGGATTCCGAGATTGCTGCGGTTGGCGTTGACGCTGGCATAGTAGGCGAAGCGCTGGGTGTGGCTGCCAAAACTTAGCGCGTCGTTGGTTTGATAGAAGTTTCCCAAGCTGGTGACCAGTTCGGCCTGGTTGTTGCGCTCGAATCCGGTGCGGGGCACGACGTTGAAAACGCCGTAGGTACGGTCTCCGAGCGCGGCTTGGTAGCTGCCGCGATCGACTTCCAGGTAGTCAATGTCCTTGGGATCGAACTGCGGCCCGAGGTTGGAAGCGATATTGGTGTTGGGGACGGGAACGCCGTCAATGAGCCAACTGGTCTGGTGGCCGCCGCGAATGTGGAGCTGATCGTGGGTGAAATAGGCGCCGGGGACGTAGTCCGTGATCATGGCGAGGCTGTTGCTGCGGGATGCGCCGGGCGTGCGCTCGACCTCGGTGCGGTTGACCAGGGTGGTGGGCGTAGCGGAGTCGGTAGGTCCGACCTCGGGCGTGCCTACGACGTTCACGGTTTCGTTTTTTGTTGCCAGCTTGAGTTGAAAGTGGACGACCGGTTCGGCTCCGGAGGTGACTGTGACGTTCTCTACTGCCTGGGCGAAGCCGGGACTTACCACGCCTACCGTGTATTCGCCGAGGGGGACGGCATTGGTTTGGAATTCTCCCTGGGAGTTGGTAGTTACGCTCTTCGTCCAGTCCGACGATTTGGCTTTGAGCATGACCGTGGCGCCCTGCACGGGACGGTGCTGGGGATCGTGGATGATGCCGCGGATGGAGCCGAAGATGGTGGCGAAGGAGGAGACAGAGGTTAACAGCAGAGCGAGGATAGTTGAAAGTCTTTTCGTGATCATGTTTTCCCTAATGCTCTCCGAGTCGGACTTTTTGGCGACCTCATTGGGGCTGAAGAAAACTCGGGTTGTGACGTCGGGCGCTAAAGCGCATAAGGAATTAGCCGAGCGGGCGGCGCAGCGCTGAAAGCGCTACGCCACCCCAACCGGAGTTTCTCCGTAGCCTGGTTGGTTCACAATGCAGCGTCGAATCTGGAGACAGTTCGCCTCCCGATGGCGCTTGTTTTTGAAGAGCGGAAATGGTCAGCGGAGAGGAGGGCCGCGGACCGAATGTGAGGAGTTGAGGCCGGAGGCGCGGAAAGCTGGGTTGGAATCCGATTGCAAGAGGCTTGGGGCGGGCGTGGCGGGCACTCCCGTCGCGGCGGGCACCTGGGCAAATTGACTGCTTGCGACAGAACGGCAGCAATCATGATGGCAGCAGAACGGAGCGCTGAACTCGGCCTGGTGCGGAGACGAGTGATCATGCATCTTCCGCAGGCAGCAGGCATGAGTAGGCTGCGCGGAGACGGCCAGGGCCAGAGGGGCAAAAGTGCCGACGAACAATAGGATCAGCAACGCTCTGGCGGTGAAACGGTGCATGGAAGTTCCAGCGTTCTGCGCGGGGCAATTCGCCTTAGAAAGAGGATAGGTTAACGGAAGGCGGGAGCGCAAGATAAAGGTGAGAGATGTGGCGCCGCCGCATTAGGAATGCTTCCGGGCGGTCCACGCGAGATCCCTCGCCCCGCTGGTGAAAGCGCGGGGACTTCGGGATGACAGGGAGCAAATACTGAATACGCTACTTCATCTTCATTAGCACCCAGTTACCGCCGTCGGTGAACGCGATCACCAGATTCATCACTACCAGCATCAGGTCGTAGTGCCAGCCGTAGGTTTTCTCTCCCCAGAATCCGGTATGCCAGACGAAAATCTTTTTCTGGATGGCGCCGAGCATCAGCAGGATCAGGCCGATGGCGGCGAGTTGGGTGAGCACGCCGAAGGCGACTCCCAGGCTGCCGGCGATCTCCGCCGTCCCGAGAAAAATAGTGAACCCTTTGCTCATGCCGATACTCTTGCTGCGCTCGTCAGATTTGGTGACGTGACTCCAGCCGCTCCTGGCGAAGACCGCGGCGACCATCAGGCGCAGTAGGAGGAGTCCGACGTCGGTGAATTGGCCGAGTTGCGGGAACATGCGGGTGCTCCTCAGGCCTTGCCGTGAATCTTGGCCCACCACCAGCGCATGCCCACGAGCAGAAAGCGCCAGTCATGGAAGAACTCCGGGGATTTGCCCTCGAAGGCATGGCCGATGAACTGGAAGACCCATCCCAGCAGAAACAGAGCCAGAGCATAAGGCCACAGGGGATGGAAAAAGATGCTGGCGACAAAAACCGCGAGCGAGACAAGAATGAGGGGAATGCCCAGGGTGTGGCAGGCGCGGTTTACCGGATGCTGATGGCTGCTGGCGTATTGGGTGATCCACTGCTGGTTGGTGCGTCCGCCTAGCATGGCGGGGATGATACACCGGGGGAGAGGAAAATGAAAATCCCGAGCCTTTCTGTAGTTGCCTAAATTCACCAACCACCAAGGACACGAAGGTACACAAAGGCGCGAACTCAAGGGCTTTCCTTCGTGTTCCTTAGTGCCCTTCGTGGTTAGTTAGGACACCACGATCCTCTCCCAAAAACTCCGCCGATGCCGGTGAACGCGTTTCATGCGAGCTTTTCTCCTGCCGGGTTGAAGCTGCCGGATTTTGCCTGTTCCGTGAATTTCTTGCCTGGAGGGGATTGGGCGCCGTCTGTGATTTGTCGCGGATGTAATTTGCTTGCAGGAAGTTGCGAGGGAGCAACTGTGGCAATGGACTTGCCCATCTAACGGAGCCGCGCTTCTTTCGTCGCAGTGAAAATCAGCCTTGGAGAAATTTTGTGAAGAAGACCGGCTCCTGGTTTGCGCTGGTAGGGTATTGCGCCGGAGCGGCGCTGGTGGCCGCGCTTGCGCTGGCCATTGTGTTCAGCGGAGCCACGCTGGCCCTCGCGGTTGCCTGGGCCTTTGGGGCCGAGGCGCGAGCGGCAGACGTGGCGCGCACGCAAACGTTCGCGGGAATGATTACGGACGGGCACTGTGGCGCGAGACATTTGGACGCCGATAAGGATCCGGCGGCATGCGCCCGGGCGTGCGTGCGGAACGGCTCGCAGTACAGTTTGATTGACGGCGACAAGAAATATGAGCTGGCGGAAATGTATGACCAGCTCAACGAAGTGGCGGGGCAAAGAGTCAGGGTCTCGGGCACGCTCCAGGGAGATACCATCAAAGTCAGGGCGATCACCCCGGAATCATCCACGCAGCGGTAGGGCGTGGTTGGGCAACAACGATCCTCGTGCCCTTCCAACCATATTATTAGGCGGAGGCCGAGGGCGTTTTCCGCGGTTAGGCCGTGAATCGCGGTTCTTACTCGGCGGGGTGCTCCACCATGACGGGCTGTGGCTTCTTGGGCTCGGGGGGCGGCACGGCGCTTACCGGGGCTGAATTCACCGCGGTTACGGCCGCGACTATAGGACGGGAGTCAACGCGAGGGGCGCTGCGTTCGTCCCACTTGCCGAAGATCATTTTTCCGGCGGTGGTTTGCAGAACCGAAGTGACGGCCACGTCCACGTTCTTGCCAATCATCTTGCGGGCATTGTCCACTACCACCATGGTGCCGTCGTCGAGATAGGCGACGCCCTGGTTGTACTCTTTGCCTTCCTTCAAGATGAAGACCTTCATGGTCTCGCCGGGAAGCACGATGGGTTTGAGCGAGTTGGCGAGCTCGTTGATGTTCAACACTTCGACACCCTGCAACTGCGCCACTTTGTTGAGATTGAAATCGTTGGTGATGATTTTGCCTTCGTAGAGCTTGGCCAGTTCGATCAGCTTGAGATCCACTTCGCGGACTGCGGGGAAATCGTCTTCCACGATTTGAATCTGCACGGAAGCGATCTTTTGCAGACGCTGGAGAATGTCGAGACCGCGGCGGCCGCGGTTGCGCTTGAGCGAGTCGGCGGAATCGGCGACCAGTTGCAATTCGCGCAACACGAACTGGGGAGTGACGATGATGCCGTCGAGAAAGCCGGTTTCGGCGATGTCGGCGATGCGGCCATCAATGATGACGCTGGTATCGAGAATCTTGTAACTCTTCTTGTTCTGCCTTTCGCCGCCGAAGACTCCGCCCAAAGCCGCCAGGTTCAGCAAGTCGCCCTTATTGGCTCCGACGATCAGGCCGACGTAGGCCATCAACAGCATGACCATGATCTGGAGGAAACTTTGGGTATGGCTGGGAGGCACGCTGTTGCGGATGACCAGAGCGAACAGGTAGGCGCCAAAAATGCCGAGGACACTGCCGATGGCGGCTCCGATCAATCTGGTGAGGCTGACCAGACGCAGGCGCCACTCGAAGATGACGATGGCGAGGCCGAGAACGGCTCCGACGGCCGCGTCCACCTGGGGCGGGAGACCGAAAGGTTGAATTACGTAGCAAGTAACAGCAACAAAAAGTACAAATAAAAGACGAATCAGTATTAAGTCCACTTATGGACCTCCCCGGAACGATTCACAAATAGAACCGCAGGATCGTCCCGCGCCGGATGCCCAAATGCCGAATGTGGTGCCGAAGGATCGGCAGCCGGCGATCTATATGCGGAGCTTATGAATAAATGAAATGATCAGCGCCCCGCTCCCGTCTCAAAACTCGGTAGTGGGTCAGTTTGATAGGGAAGCGAGGCAAACGCGCGATTACTGGGTCGCGGAGAACGCGACCCTTCGCGCGGCTCACCCAGATCCTTCGCTGCGCAAAGAACGCTTGCTCAGGATGACAATCAAACTGACCTACTATCCAAAATTCAGACGGAGAACAAATATTGGACAGAAGTATATACCCGATGGGAAGAATCTGGGCTTACGAAGGTCACGAGGCGATGTCCTAATTTAGAGAATCAGGAAAGACCTAAACGCAAAGAGCGCAAAGAATGCCCGCGAAGTACGCAAAGAAACCCGAATTAGGACGCTACCTCATTGGGGGGCGTGAGGCAGGGTTTGGGCGGTTCGGCGAGCGCTGGCTGCTGCTAGACTTTGCTTATGAAAGCCATTGTGATCAGCCGCTTAGGCGAGCCGGAGGTGCTGGAAATACGGGAGATGACCGATCCCGTGCCCGGCGCCGGCCAGGAACTGGTGCGGGTGGAAGCGGGCGGGTTGAACTTCGCCGATGTGATGACGATGCGGGGAGGGTATCCGGGCACTCCCAAGCCGCCGCTGATTGCCGGCCGGGAATTTTGCGGAGTAGGCGAGCGCGACGGCAGGCGCGTGATGGGATATGTACAGTGGGCGGCCTTTGCCGACCGCGTTGCGGCGCGCACTGAGTTGCTTTGGCCGGTGCCTGAGGGATGGAGCGCCGAGGAGGGAGCCGCGTTTCCGGTGAACTACTTCACGGCGTATTTTGCGTACTGGAAGGCGGGGCTGCTCGAGAAACCGGAGGGCAGGCCGCGAGTTTTGATTCATGCGGTGGCGGGAGGAGTGGGGACGGCGGCGGTGCAGATCGGCAAACTGCTGGGAGTAGAAATGTACGGGACGTCTTCATCGGAAGAAAAACTCGCGCGGGTGAAAGGGCTCGGTCTGCAGCACGGCATCAACTACAAGCAGCGCGATTACGAAAAAGCAATTCAAGAGATGACGAACGGCGAGGGCGTGGATGCGGTCTTCGAGATGCTGGGCGGGGAGCACACGGCGAAAAGCGTCCGCTGCGTGGGAAATTTTGGGCGGGTGATTGTGTATGGCTCGGCCACGGGAGAAAAATCGGACCTTGACACGCGCATTCTTTATGCGAAAGGAGCGAGCGTGCACGGATTGTGGCTGACGTATTTGTCGGCGAACCGCGAGTTGATGATGGAGGCCTGGAAACGGCTTTCGGGGTGGACGGCGCAGGGACAATTGCGTCCGGTGATTGGTGCGGTGTTCCCGATGGAACGCGCGGCGGAAGCGTATCGGTTATTGGCGGATGGGAAGAATTTTGGGAAGGTGGTGGTGCGGGTGGGGTGAGCGCCCTTTGGGCGCGTGTGTCGTTATCGGCTTCGGGCGGCACGGCTGAAGCCGTGCCCTCCCCAAGCGATTATTGTTTTTCTTAGAGTACCCAGCGCTTACGCGCTGGGCTAAATTATGCCGCTCCTTCGGGGATTGTCATATTGACGAATCTCCAAACTGCCCAGGTCTTCGCACAGAACGCGAAAGGCCGGGTTACCCGCCCGGCCGAAGGCGCCGTTCTCCTCAGAGGGTTGTCCCGCCTTTGATTGGCGAACCCATCGTGACCTGTTGCCATTGCGCGACATCGTCGAACACGCCCGTGCAAACAAACAGTTGAGCACCGCCAAATCCGACAAAAGTGATATCGACGGTGTGCACCGGCACCCAAACCAGGAAGAAATCGCCGACCTCGGCAGTGGCGGGAAGCTGAGCGTGAACGCTGGGAACCAGTCGAAGCTGGGGCAACGAATCGAGACTCACCGTCTGCGGCGGGGTCAGCAATGCTTTGTTCGGCGGGATGGCGGGATCCAGCGCCTGGTCGTGAAGCCGTCCCGAGCTGAAGACGCCTCCTGGATCCGCCGCCGCTGGAGGCAGGAACCGACCGGCCTGCGGCTGCTTAAGCAGAACTCCCCCATGACCGCGAACTCCCGGCCCGTTGGCGGAGTGGCCGAGAACGCCGATGGGCTCGCCGACTACTTGCTCGAGAGGAAGAGTCTCCGTCGCAATTCCGCCCATGGAACGGCCAACGACCCCGATGGCATTCGGACTGCTGGGCTCATTGCCCGTGGCAATTCCATAAACGGCGCAACCGGTTTGCGACTCGCCGGCGACGCCAATGCTCCAGGTGGATCCGCGGCTGCGGCCGAACAGTCCGACGGCGCCGTTGCCAGGGCTCTGGTTGTCCGCCGCCAGCACCGCATTGTTGGGGTTGTTGTTATAGAGATAGGTGCAGTCATATGGATCCGCGGTATTGACTTGCCCCGCGTTGATCTCATCGCCGGATGAGCTGGAGCCTCCGCCATCATCGTGGTAAAGCCATTCGCCGCCGGCGCCAAAGCTGAACGGATAGTTGTCGGTAATCGGCCTTGTCTCTTCCAGAAGTACCAGTGTCTTCAAAAGCTCGTTCCCATTGATCCTGCCCCAGCCGGTACAGGCATTCCAGTTTCCGGTCGCAACGAAGCCCGTACAGGGCGTGGCATTGTCGCCGGTGGGCATGATAAAGCTGCTGGGTAACTGATTGTTGGCATCATCTTTAACGGGCACCAGAGCTTTTTGACCCGGGGTGTTGCCAATCTGATACAGAAGAGGATTGAGAAATCCGATGGGCCAGCCCGCCTTGGCGGCAATAATCGCGATGAGGGCCGCATAAAGTGGAACCACTACGCTTGTCCCCCCAAGCGCGCTCGACCTCCCTCCCGACACCGACAGAGTTGGCTGCCCTTGGAGGATGATGTTATACCCGCTGAATCCGCTGGCATTGCCGGCGACATCGGGTACGCCGCGGCCCGACAGAGGCGCAGTCCCAGTCGGCAGAATGGTTTTGGCCTTCAGCCCGTTCTGCCAAAACGGGACCGGGAAACCGGTGCCCCCCGAAGACGGCGGGAGGCTAACTCCTCCTCCAGTTGCGCCGAATGCGTCATTCCATGTGCCCTCGGTGAACGTGCCCTCCTTGAGCGGGGCTACCGTTGTGTCGATGAAAGTACCACCGCACGCCGTGACCCAGGGGTCCGACGCCGGGAAATCAGCATGCGCGCTGCCGTCGTTATCGCCGTCGTTCGACCCCAAGTCACCGCTAGCCGCGAGAATCGTCATGCCAAGCAGGGCCGCCTCCGAGAACGCAATGTCTAGAAGGTTCATCGTGCTGGAGGACCACTGGTCCTCCGCGTTGCCATTGCAAGTAAACAGGACAGTGAGGCGTAAGGGAGACTCATAGATCGCGGTGGTAACCGCGTCGATGACACCATCATCCGACAACGGCGTGAAAAATAGAACGATGTTCGCACCCTGAGCAACCGAGGCGACAATCCCGACGTCACCGGCGACTTCCAGATCCTCCGAATTGAAGCCTGTGCCGGCATAGGAGTTTGTGGAGGCTCCGTCAACGCTAACAACGGTCGGGGTAGGCGTCGGAACGCCCAGCCCCGTGCAGAACTGCTGCAGGTCGTTTTGCTGGGTCGGGAGGGGCCCTGATGTTTGCCAGCCGCCACCGACCTCGATAATACCGATGGTTTGACCGGCTGCATTCAACGGAGGGAAGTTGTAAAGCTTGGCAACCTGCAGTGGCGTCAAGGGCACGGCGCCTGTAGAGAGGCCTCCGGCTCTGCGGACCATTCGCCGATTGTCCAGGCCGAAGACACCCTCGACCACGTCCGCCACTTCGGCCGGCAGATGCACCGGGCCTTCGCGCCCGCGATACTTCTGCTCCGGCGATTCGTAACGGCCCAGGTCCACAGCGAAAGCGCGGTTCGCCTTGTCAACCGTGCCGGACACCCGGATGGTTCGCCGGGCGACGCTGGTTCCCACGACTTCGAAGCCCTGGCTACGGACAAACTCGGTTACCTTGTCCAGATCCGCTTGCGCGGCGCTGGATTGCGCAACAAGTTCCTCGCGTGAGAGGAACACCCTCGCTCCCGGCGGATTGGCCGCCCAGTATTTCTGATCCGGGAGGGGAGGAGCGTCCGGCCGGCGCCGCACGCGGATGGTGAAGGAAAACTTCTCGCTCGGGTCGGCTGGGCCGACCCGCCGTGCGCCCCGAGCCGGACGCCGTTCGCTGCCTTCTATAGGCCGGTAGCCATCGGGTATCGTCGCCATGTCATTCTCCTAAACGCGAATTTTCCGTCTTCAATTTTCGCTGAGACCGACAACATACACCTGGGTGCCTCTCGATGCAATCGTGCTCCGGGCTTTGGTAGTTGAGGCATCGGCGAGCAGGGGAGCTAGCTGGCTGAAGCTCCAGCTCTCGGCGGTTTTGTGAGAGATAGGCCTTTCAGCTATCAATGCAGTTCTAGAGCGGGCACCCCTTCGGGGATTGTCATATTGACGAGTCTCCAAACTGGGAAGCGGGCGGCGGTCCGCAATGGATGCCGGTTTTAGCTGCGGGCGCTACGGGGTGAACTGATAGATCGCGCCGTCGTCGGCAGTGCCGCCGTGCACGGTGGCGCCGTAGAAATTTCCTCCTGCACCAACCACCATGCCGTTGTAGGCGAAGCCTGCATCCGGCGTTCCGAGGAAGCGATAGGCCACACTCTCCTGCCAATTGCCGCCGGAATGAGTCATCTTGAAAATTGTGCCGCAATTGCAGGTCGTAGCGCCGCCGTCGCTGGTCGTGCCATACAGATTGCCAGCGGCATCAGAGACCAGGGTGCTGATGGGATCGTCTCCGTCGGTTCCGCCTTTGAAGCTGTAAAGCACAGTCTCTGTCCAGGCGCCGTTGCTGTGGGTCAGCTTGTAAACGGTGCCAACGTCGTTGGCTCCGGCATAGTAGGTGGTGCCGTAGAGATTGCCTGCTTTGTCGAAAATCAAACCACCGTAGGGCAAAGCCCCGTCAGGTTGATCCTTGAAAGCATAAAGCGTGGTCAGATGCCACTGGCCCTGCCTGAATGAGAGCTCATAAACCGTGCCATCACCATTCACGCCACCCACGGTGCATGTGCCATAGAGATTCCCGGCGGCGTCAAGAATCAGCCGGCCGGCCGAGCCGCCCAACCCGTCCGCTCCGCCGGTGAAGGTGTGGATCACAGTGAATTTCCAGTTGCCGCCGGCATCGGGCTTCAGTTGGAAGACAACGCCGAAGCCCTTCGACCCTCCGGTTGGGGTGGTGCCGTAGAGATTGCCGTGCTGGTCAAAAGTCAGTCCGCTGCCGGGGCCAGAGCCGTCGTTGCCGCCGGTGAAGTTATGAAGCACGCTTTGGCTCCAGGTTCCGCCGGAGTTGGTGAGCTTATAAACTACGCCGCAGCCGCCCTCGCAACCTCCGCCCGTGCCACCGGTAACGGCGGTGCCGTAAAGATTCCCTTCAAGGTCGAGCGTGACGCCTTTGTAGGGCTCTCCTCCATCGGTTCCGCCGGTGAAGCTGTAGAGCACGGCGTGAACGCCTGAAGGCGTGACCTGGAAAACTGTGCCTCCGCCGAAGGTTCCGCCCAGTACCGAGGTGCCGTAAAGATTGCCGGCGCTATCGGCGACCAAATCGGTATCGGTGTACTCGCCATCGGTGTTTCCGGCGAAGCTATAGATGACTTGCGTCGTACTGGCGGCCCGGGCGGCGCTCACCAGCAGCGCAACCGCAGCGAAAATAGCGAGGACTTCAGATGCAGAATGCGAGAATCGGCTGCTCCTCATTTGCCCCTCCATTGCGAAACCCCGGCGCGCATGAGCATCAAGGGTTACGGTGACTTGCGCGACTGGAACTATAGCATCGGAATCCGTCGAAAATACGTGGCCAGTGCCATTTTGACCATCCTTTTACAAGCGTGAGCCGTCTTAGCAGGCGGGAGCTATGAGGGTCCTGCCTAAAATGACTCCTGGTCACTCAGGCTGAGTCCCGCACCATGCGCGCCCTTGCCGATGCTCTATGCCACAAAATGGTTGCATTTTTCACACGCACCGGAGTACTATCCCTGTTGAACGTTACTTGTGGACGTTCGACCCAGTCGTCGGTACCGCCCTTACATCCAGGTTCACAAAGCCGTAACCAACTGTCTCGCTGCGTGGCGATATTTCCGCCCTGCGGCCGGGTGCGGAGAGAGCTTTTATGGCGTGGTACGCGTATTGCATCACTGAGCAGCAAACCCTCACCAATGGAGTGCGGACAAGGCGTCCTTTCCTTCTCGAAGGCATCCAGGGCGTGAACGCGGCCCCGGTCCTGAGCTATCCCAGCGGAGAGTTTGGGGTGGTGGTCAGCGAATACGACCACTCGCCGGAGGAGAAGCTGGAGGAAAAGTCCGTTTTGGAACATGCGCACGTGGTCAGCGTGTGCTTCCGCCACGGGACGGTGTTGCCCTTCCGCTTCGGCACCATATTTGACAGCGACGAAGGCTTGCGCCAGGCGGTTCGCGCCAACCGGCGCGCCTTCGGACAGAGCGTGGCGCGGCTGCGCGGCAAGTCTGAAATGCACCTCAAGCTGCTGGTCAAGGATGGCACCCTGCGGGACACGGTGATGGAAGTGCGGCTGCCGGACACGGTAAGGGGAGACTACCTGATCAAGCTGCGCGAAAAGGCTTCCAAAGACCGCGAACGCCAGACCAAAGCCCGGGCGTTATCGGTGCAGGTCCACCGCATGTTTAGCCCGCTGGAAGAAGAGATTAGTTGCAAGAGAGTAAACACCGACGGAATGCTGATTGACATCGCCCACCTGATTGATTCGAAATCGGTGGAAAAATACCAGAACCGCTACAGCAGCGCGTTGAAGCAGCTCAAGAATTGCGAACTGGCGATCAGCGGCCCCTGGCCTCCGTATCACTTCCTGCCGGGGAAGTTGCGGACGGTGGCGGGCAACACCTAGAGCATAAGAGGATATAGACCCATACCAGTCCCCGCAGGGCTGGCGCGCAGCATGGGGCTGCAGCCAATGTGCAGGAATGTTCATTCTTCCTGCGGCTGAAATGGCTCCCGTGGAGGCCTTACTAATCCCAATAATTCTAGCTAAGTACCAATGGCACATCATTTTATGTGCGCCGGGCCAGAGCCGGGCGTGATTTTCTCTTTTGGCGCGGCAAGTGCTCTTTAACAGGGCAAGAAAAGAGGCCGCTGACGAATGACCTTCACCTTCTGTTTTCGACTTCTCACTCTGTGCCGTTCCGGCTGGCGGATCGGCCCCTTGCATCGCCTTTCCTGAAACCCTTCCAAACTCTTGCCTCTTTTAAAAGGATGGCCCCAGAAATGGGGCCGCTTTTTTGGGGCCGACATGGCGGAGATTGGGCAGAGTTTATGCAGCGCGAGTCTCTTTTGATCTTGAAAGTCGGCGTGCTGAGGGATAGGCTTTGAGGCTGCGGTTGTTTGCCACCGGCCTCCCCCGCCGTGATTTGCAACCGACCAGGGTCCCCGCACTCGTCCGAATTGCCACAAGAGGAGGTATTCCATGACAACTACTCGCAAAGCACTTCTGCTGTCGGCGATATTTCTGGTCGCAACCGCGCCGCTGGCACTGGCGCAAGGAACCTACACACAGATTGATGTGCCGGGATCCGTAGCTACCTTCGCGCAGGGCATAGATAGTGCTGGCGATGTCAGCGGCTACTATTTTGACGCCGACAACGTTTATCACGGTTTTCTTCTCAGCGGTGGTACATACATCACGCTCGATTACCCCGGCGCGGCAGTCACAGCTGCCACTGGAATCAGCGACAGCGGCGGCGAAGTGGTCGGCTACCAGTACAGCGTCTCGGGCGAAACTGGATTCACCTACGATACCCAAACTCAAGTCTTTACTGAGATCAGCTATTTAGCGGGGGCGGATATTTACCCTTTTGCTGTCAACGACGCGGGCAGGGTTGTTGGTTACATCTCGCAGGCCAGCGGCTCGTACGGTTTCGAGATGGCCGTCTCAGGCCCCGTTGTCGAGTTGACCTCCCCTGGGGGTGCAACCCCTACATGTACGGGATTGCCGCCTCGGGCGAGAGCGTAGGCTATTCGATTTCACCACAGGACGGCCAGCGCATCAATTTCACTTTCGACAAAGGCGAGTACGCTTCCATCAGGATTCCGCACACTTCTGGTCTTGGCGTTCTCGGAATCAACCCGATGGGAACCGCTATCGTCGGTGGATATGCGAGTTCAGCAGTCAACTACGGCTTTGTGTATCAAAATGGGGCTCTGCAAACATTGCAATTTCCAGGCTCAAATACGACGGCCGCTGTCAGCATCAACATTCATGGCGAGGTCGTTGGCTACTTTGAGGATAGCAACAGCGTCACCCACGGCTTCACCTGGACGCCTCCCCCTGATGCGGGGAAGAAGTGAGTTCTCAAAGGAGTCACGTCATGCCATTTCGCAAAGCTGTTCTCTCGCTCGCTGTTCTCTTGATTGCATCCGCGCCGCTCGCGCTGGCTCAAGGAACGTACACGCAGATTGATGTGCCGGGGGAACTGGATACGGATTGCCTTGGGATTAATACGGCCGGAGACATCGTGGGCACCTACGCGGCCGGGTATGGGTTCCTCCTTAGTGGCGGGACATACACGACCATTGCTTATCCCGGCGCGGAATCTACGACTCCGTTCGCGATAAATGACAAAGGCCAAATAGTTGGCTATGCCGAATTTTCTGACGCTTCCCACGTTGGGTTTCTTTACTCCGTCGCGGCACAAAGCTTCACCGAAATCGCCTACTCCTCGCAGAACACGGTAGTGACTGGAATCAACGAGAGCGGGGTAATGACGGGGTATTATTATTCAGGCGAAGGGTCCGGCATCGGTTTCATACTAGATGGCTCAGCATGGAGGTTTCTAGGTTCGTCAAAATACCCGAGAGGAATCACTACCTCTGGAGCCGTAGCTGGAAATGTTGAAAGTAACGGTAACGAGTTGTTCATGTTCACCTTTGATAAAGGACAGTACCAGAGGATTCAACACCCGTCAGAGGAGTTTATTTTGCTTGAGGGCGTCAACCCGGCAGGAGACAGCTTTGTCGGCTACTACATCTCCAATAATCTGTTCTACGGTTTCCTCTGTCAGAATGGGAGTTTCAGCAGCTTACTGTTTCCGGGCAGTAACTCAACAAACGCCAATGGTATTAATGCTGCCGGAGTAATCGTGGGACAGTTTCAGGATGCGTCGGGCATACACGGCTTCACTTGGACGCCTCCCGCTGATGCGGCGAAGAAATAGGTTCACAAAAGGAGTTTGTCATGCCATTTCGCAAATCTGTTCTCTCGCTCGCCGTTCTTCTGATCACATCCGCGTCGCTGGCCCTGGCGCAAGGAACCTACACGCAGATTGATCCGCCGGGTGCTTCCCGGACCCAATGTATCGGCGTCAACGCGGCTGGAGAGGTCTCTGGCTTTTATCAGGACGCCGGTGGGACCTATCATGGATTTCTTCTGAGCGGCGGCACCTACACCATTATCGACTATAACGGCGAGGGGGCGTTCGTCTACGGGATCAATGATGTCGGCCAGGTCGTTGGCCTCAGTAGCTCCGGAGGTTTCCTGTATGACATTGCGACCCAAACATTTATTGAAACCATTAACTACCCCGGCGCCAGCGTGACGTATCCGTACGCCATTAACAATGCGGGGACAATCGTAGGCTACTTTCAGCAGGTGGAGCAGATTGAGGGTTTCAAGCTAGTCGGCTCCACTTACACTGAGATTGCCCCAGGGCGGGGGCTTGCTGATACTTATGTCAACGGAATCACCGTCTCGGGGGAACTTGCTCTCTTCAGCAGTTCGGTCAACAGCGAAGGCAATTTTCTGTTTGCCAATGGGAAATACACCAAGATCGCGTTCGACGGAATGCTTCCAAACGCCGAAGTAAACGGAATTAGCCGCAACGGCAAGGCGCTTGCTGGGGAGTATGAACCAAACGGAGGCGGAGCCGTAGCTGGATTTCTCTATCAGAACAAGCGCTCTCAGGAATTGCAGTTTCCGGGGGCAACCAACACGTTCCCATCAGGCGTCAACGACGTGGGAGAGGTTGTCGGCTTCTTTGAGGACTCAAGCGACAACATCCACGGCTTCACATGGACGCCTCCCGCGGATGAGGAAAAGAAGTAGCCCAAGTGCCTAGGTGATCTCGCACGCACAAGAACTCGACGGGTGAGGTCGTCCAGCATCGCAATTCGCTCGAGCGGGGTCTGTCCCCAACCCCAGCGGCGGGCATGGAGCAGCTTTCGCGATTACGCCTACGGAAAACCGGGTGCTGGTGAACGAGCAGCAACCAGCGGTGCTTCGGGTGTGAGACGTAGCGTCATATGGTGCATGGGTTCCCACCCGTCGAAAACCGCGACGGGTGGGGCAGCCCGCATTGGATGTGACACAGCTACGGGAACTAGACAAGACGCTGGTGATTCAGGACAACGACGAACCACTTGCAGTCCTCTTGAAGTATGAACATTTCCTGGCAATGCAAGGGCGGATCAGGCACGAGTAAAATTGACGCTTCAGGAAGGAGCGTCACGTTTATGACAGATGCTACAGGCCACATGAACAGGCCCGGAGCCGGGCCGATGTCATCGAATATGTCGATTAACGGAATACCGCTCAATCACTACATCAACCGCAACCCGACAACGGGCAGGGTAGAAATTGTAAAACCCATGCCACCCGGCACGCTGGACGAATCAGTGAGGGACTTTCCCGATGAAGCGTCGGCTTGGGCGTGGGCTGAGGCCGAGCATCGGGCCGGACGGATGCCGTAGGCTTACTTGCCTGCGGTCGCTTCGCGGACGATTTGTAGAGCGTTCTGGCTTGTGTCCAGAGGCGTGAGCCTAGACCAAGCTACATCGTGGTGCTGGAGTGTAACTGGGCCGGAAACGGTTTGCACTGAGGCCGTCTCTTTGTTTGCGTCTACCCTGATGACTACATACCGGCCCTTGGGATGCTTGCCAAGCACAAATACGGGGTCGTTCACCTTGGGAATGTATTTCGCCATACCCCAAGTCTCCCACAGGTCGGGCAGTGTCCGCCAGCGCTGTGCAAATCAAACGGCACCAGTACGCTCAGTTTTGGCTGATGAGACAACCGTGTCGGCTCCTTGCGAGCGAGTAGACTTGGTAGCGCTTAACCGACCAAGGCTCGGAGAAAGGAGCCGAGCCCGGTGCCCCTCGATAAGCAAACCAGCGGTGCTTCGGGTGCGGACGTAGCGTGATATGCTGCACGAGTTCCCACCCGTCGAAAACCGCGACGGGTGGGGCAGCCCGCCATCAGGCAACCAAGGAGGATTATTCATGCGAAGCGAGAGAATATCCGCCGGAGTAAGAGCAACGCTGGCGATTTTCGCTCTGATCCTGTTCGTGACCGAGAGCGGGGTTAGCCAAGAAACGGTGCTGCATAGCTTCTACGACAAAGGCAGGGGCGGGTTCGGCCCCGCCGCCGGCCTGATTTCCGACGCCTCCGGCAATCTCTACGGCACGGCGTCCGGGGGCGGCAGCGATGGCAGCTATGGGACGGTGTTCGAGCTGACACCCAAGGCGGGCGGGGGCTGGATGGAGAAGGTGCTGCATGCCTTCGACTACTCTGACGGGTACCTTCCTGAAGCCGGCCTGATCTTCGACGACGCGGGCAATCTCTACGGCACGACGGCCGGGGGCGGCGCTCATAACTATGGGGCGGTGTTTGAGCTGAAGCCCGGTGGGGGCGGAAGCTGGACGGAGAAGGTGCTGCACAGCTTCGGAGGAAAGGACGGGCAAAATCCCGAAGTCGGCCTGATCTTCGACGCCCACGGCAATCTCTATGGCACGACGGCCTACGGCGGCGCTTATGACGACGGGACCGTGTTCGAGTTGACGCGCGCTGTGGGCGGAAGCTGGAGAGAGAGGGTACTGTATAGCTTTGACGCCGGCGAAGGCATGAGCATCATTCCCAGCGGCCTAATCCTCGATGCTTCTGGCAATCTTTATGGGATGACGGGCTCGGGCCCCGGGACCGTCTTCGAGTTGATGCCCGGCGCGGGCGGGAGTTGGACCGAGACGGTGCTGCATCAGTTCACCGGCGGACCGAACGACGGGTATGGCCCCCTCGGTGGCCTGATCGTCGATGCTGCCGGCAATCTCTACGGCACCACGGGCTGGGGCGGCGCTTATTCTGGCATCTTTTTGGGATGGGGAACCGTGTTCGAGCTGAGCCCCGCAACGGGCGGGGGCTGGACGGAGCAGATACTGCATAGCTTCAACGATAACGGCGACGACGGGTGGCATCCGGAGACCGGCGTGATCTTCGATGCCGCCGGCAATCTCTATGGCACGACCCTCTCGGGGGGCGCCTATGTCTACGGTACGGTGTTCCAGTTGACCCCCACCACGGGCGGCGGCTGGACGGAAACGGTACTACACGGCTTCGACGACAACGGCACGGATGGGCAAAGTCCCTCCGCTGGCGTGATCCTCGACTCCGCCGGTAACCTCTACGGTACGACAGCCAGCGGGGGCGCTTACGGCTACGGCACTGTGTTCGAGATCACACCTTAAGGCCTCAGTATCCCTGGGGCAGGTGGCCCCGGGTGATCGCGTTCACACCGCCCCTCACGGGCTCATCAGGGTCAAAATGGCGGGACGCCCGTCCATGCCTCTCTCCGCCAGTAAAGCGAATTCGCATCCAAGACTCTTTAGGATCCGCCGGGTTTGATACGAGGACTCCCGAGAACGCGATAGAATACAAGATTCCGAAATTCTTAAAGGCGAGGCATTTTTTGCAGAAGCTGAAGTCTCTTCCGGTTCTCATATTAAGCATCACTCTCGCGCTCGGTCTGCCGGGTTGCTCTAGCTCTTCTTCCCCGACCACGACCACGGCCGCGGTCACGCTCTCGCCGAGCGGGGTTCAGTCGGTGGACCAGGGGCAGACCTTGAATATCACCGCTACCGTGGCCAACGACGTCAATGGCCAGGGGGTAACCTGGACCCTGGCGGGTGTGGGGGCGTTGAGCAACAACACCACGACTTCCGTCACTTATACGGCGCCGGCCAGCGTAGCCAACAATACGATCGTGAGCGTCACCGCTACTTCGACGGCAGATACGAGCGCGACGGCGTCGCTCTCCATCACGATTGTCTCAGGGCTGACCATCACTACGACCTCGCTGGTGGATGGAAACGAAAACACTTTCTACTTTGCCACGGTGGGTGCGACCGGGGGAGTGGAACCCCTCACCTGGACCGTGAGCGTGGGAGCGCTTCCCGCCGGATTGGCTTTGGGGATCAGCACCACCACCTCCGTCATAATTTCGGGGACGCCCACGACGCAGGGCAGTTCGAGTTTTACGATCACGGCTACAGATGTCGATGGCAATACCTCCAGCCAGGCATTTACCGTGAGCATCGATCCGCCACTGCTGCTGGCGGTCACAACCACGTCTCTGGCGGAGGGCACGCAGGGCGGGTTGTATAGCCAAACCCTGGGGGCCAAGAATGGAGTCAAGCCTTACACCTGGAATGTCGCTTCCGGCACCCTGCCGCCGGGTCTCAGCTTAAGCGCGGCTGGCGTGCTCTCCGGCACGCCGGGCGGGGCCGGAACTTTCAGCTTCACCGTGCAGGTAACCGACTCTTCTACGCCGACGCCGCAGGTTGCAAGCCAAAGTCTGAGTCTCCTGGTCAACCCTGCCAGTGGCACCAACGCGGCGCTCAATGGCACTTACGCATTTCTAGCGAGCGGATTTGATCCCAGCGGAGCTTTCGCGGCCGGCGGCAGCTTTACGGCGGATGGCCAGGGAAACATTACGGGCGGGACCGTAGATACGAACAGTGCCGCCGGTCCGCAAACCAATCAGACTCTGGCCGCCAGCACCTACTCCATCGCTTCCACCAACCTCGGCACCATGACGCTCGCCTTCCCGGGAGGCGCCCGGACGTTTGCCTTTGTCACCATGGCCAGCGGAGATGCAAAGATCATCGAGTTCGACGGTGCCGCGGAGGCTTCCGGGGTTCTGTTGAAGCAGACCACCGCAGACTTTTCCGCGGCGCAAGTTCTCGGCAACTACGCTTTCGGTTTTCTGGGGGAGGATTCGCAGAGCAAACGGTTTGCGATGGCGGGAACCTTCGTGGCGGATGGCTCGGCGAACTTTAACAACGGCTTGCTCGACTCCGACGATAACGGCACCACGGCGAACGCCGGGTTTAGCGGCACGTACGCGGTTCCCTCCGGCTCCTCCAATGGACGCGGCACAGCAGCACTCGCCATCTCTGGAGGAGGCACGCTTAACTTCAGTTTCTACATCGTCTCGGCGACGGAGCTGCTCGCCCTCGAAACAGACTCGGTGGCGGCGGGCAATCCCCTGCTCAGCGGCTCCATCCTGCAACAGGCCAGTACTGCGTTCGGCAGCGCCTCGCTGAATAGTACGAGCGTTTTCGAGGTTACGGCGCTGGACACCGCGAGTGGCAGTCCCGTAGCGCAGTCCCAGGTGGGGCTGCTCACCGGCAGCGCCGGCAACAGCAGCGGCGGCGGCACCAGCCTGACCTCCGACCAGAACAGCGGAGGGATATTGACAACTCTGTCCGGCCCCGCAGGAACGTACAGCGTAACCGCGAATGGACGGGTAACGCTGGCCAATTCCGGCTTCCAGAATTCTCAGCCCGTGCTCTATCTGGTCAATGCCAACCAGGCGTTCATCGTTGGGACCGACGCCGCGGTCAGCGTTGGATTCATGGTGCCGCAATTGACACCTGTTTTCTCGGCCGCATCGCTTTCGGGACTGTATGCCGGCGGCACCTTGGCGCCGGTCGAATTGAGCATGGGCGGCGAAGTGGATGCGGCCATTGCCAACGGCGCCGGAACCCTGGCCGTCACCAGCGACATCAGCAACGGCAGCGGGCAGTTGCAGAACCAAGCTGCAACGAATGCTTATTCTGTCACTTCGAATGGCCGGGGCCTGGTGACATTAAACGGAAGCACCACGGAGATTTTTTACCTGGTCTCGCCCACAGAGTTCTTTGCGCTTTCGAGCAGCGCGAATCCTTTTGTGGAGCATTTCCAGCAGTAACTAAAAGATGGCCACGGGGCAGAGTCGAAGCTAACCCACAGCGTTGCAGGCGAGATGCTGTATGATCATTGCCGTCTTTTCCAGCGCCGAGGGGAAACTGGTCGTTAATGAGGTTGGGCATGAAGTTCCTAGTCTGGTCGTGTGGATGCATCCTGCTTTTGGGTACGCTCGGATTCGGCCAGGCCGACCGTTCCTCGCCCGCTAAACCTCCAACCCTGACGTTCACCTCTTTGTCGTATCCCGGCGCAATCAACACGGTCGCGTTCGGGATCAACGATCACGGCTGGATCGTTGGATACTACGACGAGTCGGCTGTTTCCGCTTACGCATTTCTTTATCGCGACAATACATACGTCAGCTTCGGTTTTCCCGGAAGCACGAACACGAACGCACTGGGAATAAACGATCTCGGAGAAATCGTCGGCGTTTACGAGGGTAGTGACGCCTCGTTCCACGGCTTCCTCAGAACGGCAGCAGGTTTTACATCCATTGACTATCCTGGGGCGGCAGATACCTATCCCTACGGGATAAATTCCGCCGGGCAGATCGTTGGCTTTTTCTATAGCGCCGGGTCGGGTGATAGCCAGGGGTTCCTTTACGAGTCAGGACAATTCACCGCGATCAACTACCCTGGAGCGCCAACTACGGCAGCTTACGGCATCAATGGTCAGGGCCAGATCGTCGGCAGCTACACATCAGGATCGGATCTACTCGGTTTCATATACGATGCAGGCGTTTTCACAAGCGTTAGCGTTCGGGGGACCACGAACCCCACACTTGCGGGAATTACAAATAATGGGTTGATCGTCGGGTCAGGGCAGTTTAAGATGCACGGCTCATTGGTCCAACAGGGATTCGTTGATGTGTCGGGGAGGATTCAGCAGGTGATTTACCCTACTGCTAGTAGTACGCTCGTCTTTGGCGTGAATAATCAGAGCCAGATAGTTGGAACCTATGTCAGCGGTGCGCAATACGGCTTCGTGGCTACGCTCGGAGCACCCTAGGTCCGGGCAGCGGACGCTAAGAGACACGGTCTTGCCGAGGTGATGCGCGCGAGATCCCTCCCTCCGCCTGAAGAACGGCTACGGTCGGGATGACGCCAGCAGGAAGTTGGTGGCGACGCCGAATCTATTCGCGGCCCGAGAACCAGGCGATCGCTCCCTTTGGCCCAACAGCAACCGCCTGCCCCGTCTTGCTGACGGCTAACGCGTTCAGATTGAGGTCAGAAATCTTCCGAGCGCGGCCATTCCCGACGGCAAGCGTCAACACTGGTCCAAGCGCCAGCACGCGGTCATTTGCTCCATCAAACGCAACCGCGGAAAAGTACGCCTGGGGAGAGGCCTGTGAAAGTTGCCAAGTGCGGCCGCCATCTTCCGTAAAGGCAAGGTTGGCACCCTGCTGCGCAGGATGCTTGTAGTCACCACCGGCAATCACGCCGTGCCGCGGGTCGCGAAATGCGATCGAGAAAATGCCGGAAGATTCGTCGCCGTGAACGATGGGAGTTTCCACCACGCTCCAGCGCTTGCCCCGGTCGGCGGAATGGAAAACCCGCGCCAGGCTGCCGCCGGTGGCGAACCATACGTTGTTTTTTCCCTGAACCGCAATGCATGTGCCGCTGGCGGCAAAGGCTCCTTCGCCTGGGATCGCGGGAGGCATCATCTGCGGCGGAAGGCGTTTCCAGCTCTTGCCTCCGTCTGCGGTGGTGATGAGGACAAACTTGCTGTCCACGGGGTCGCCCAGTGCAATGCCGTGCCTGCGGTCCCAGAACGCCATGCAATCGAAAAAGCCTTTCGCATCCGGGTTGGTGAATTGTAGAGTCCAGTTCCGGCCGCCATCGGTGGTCTTGTAGATGCGCGAGAGATCTCCGGGCCCCGCGCTCAACAAATAGGCTTCGTCCGCGCTGAAGGCTTCGATATCGCGGAAATCCAGCGATTCAGCGCCATGGACCTGCGTCGCATTCCAGGACGCGCCGCCGTCGGAAGTTCGCAGATAAGTGCCACGGGTTCCGCTGGCCCATGCGACTGCGCTCGAAACCACGCTCACTCCGCGCAAGTTTTCGGTGGTGTTGCTTTTCTGGAGAACGTAAGTTTGAGCGCAGCAAGAAACGCAGAGAAGAACGGGTAGAAGGTAGCGAGAACGGATGCCGGTGATTGTGGCGGAAAGTCGGCGAGTGGGGCAAGGTGTTCTCCAGGAATCCGCTTCAGCCGGCTGAAGAATCATCTTTCCGAGAAGCCCACGAACGCCCCGGTTTTTCCGTAGTACACGCGCAGGCTGCACTGTTTGGCACCAGCATGGGCGAAGGAAACCTGGAGCTGCCTGGTGGCCTCGCCGATCTCTCCCAATTCCATGGGAGCCCGCGCCAGGTCCTGCTTCTCGTCGTAGGGGCTTCCGGCGGTAACGTTTCGGTTGACGATTAACGTCCAATCTTTCTTGCCGGGAATCACGTACATGGTATAGGCGCCCACCGGAATCTGCGTGCCGTTCAGTACCAAGGCAGTCTGGGCATACAGAACCAGCGGCGAACCGCCGGGCGCCCACACTTTGCCGTTGCGCGGCTGCTCTTTCTCGCTTACCTCGGAGCTGTTGTACTGCACGCTGATCTGGTAGCCATCGTCGAAATCGCAATAGGCAGTCGCTGTTTGCGGGTCGGCAGCGCCCGGTGGAGCGGGGGCTGTCGCGGCAAGCATCCACTGGCTGAGCAGGACTGCGCAAACTACCGGCACTCGCATGAGTCATCCTCCGCTGGACAATCTATTTTACTTGTCTCGCGTTGCGGCTTTGCGCTCAGGCCCGAGTTCGGCGCCCGGAGAAGAATTATTGTACAACCAATTGCCGCGAAAAACGGGAAAGAGGAGAGTGCGGTAGTGTCCTAATTTAGAGAATAACCAAAGACTTTAAACGCAAAGAGCGCAAAGAATACCGCGAAGTGCGCAAAGAAACCCGAAATCAGGACACTACCGAGTGCCCACCTGCCATCAGCCGCTAACTTGTGCCGGGGGACGCAAAACCCTGCGCCGCGGAATTGTCTTGCCCCGGTCGGGCTTGGTCTTCGGTGACGTTCTCTTGCCGCGCCGGCGTTGGTAAGGTGACAAGCCTGTAGCAAAAACCAGAAAGGCTAGCTCAGATCACAACATGGGAAACACTGGAAAGTCGTCATTTCAGCTCAAGATTCTTTACGGCGAGGGCAATCCGGACGTGCTGGCTGCGCAGGCTGTTTCCATTCAAAAGGCCGGGCATGAAGTAAAAACGGCGGTGGGCCGCAAGGGCGTGGTGGATGCGCTGCAGGCGGGGACGTTCGACCTGGTAATCCTGGGCCCGACGCTGACCCGCGATGACCGGCATCATCTGCCGTACATCGTCAAGAAAACCAAAAGCGGCACACGAGTTCTGGTGATGCATTCCGACGGCGCCCGCCATCCCCAGGTGGATGCCAACATTGATACCGGAAGAAGCATGGAAGAACTGCTGGCAATCATCACCGCCATGCTGGCCGGCCAAGCGGTCGCACAATAGCGGCTTTCCCCCGGCAACTTGGTTGTCTCTGCCCGGCTTCAACGAGGCGGGATCTGAGTGTGTCTCCGCCGCGGCTCAGGATTCCTTTGTTGCTTCGTTTTCTGGGCGTTCAAGTCAGCGCCGCCTCCCGATTGCAGGTTGCGTCTGCTGCGGCTCTGCAGCATCCCGAGCACACCGCTGCCCACGAATACGACCAAAATAATTCCGAAGAAGACCAGCAATGCAGCCGGCGCCATGGGCTAATCGCACCCTCGAATGGTGATGCTAGCTTAATATGACTGATCTGTGAAGAGGTGCAGATGGAGCAACGGCCCGTTGCATCGGGCAGCGGCCAGCCGGACCGTGAGCGCGTTTTGCCGCCGCACACGGTAGAATATCTGGCTGATCGCAAACTCCTGATCCCAGACTTTGGACATCTGCAATGAATGATCACGCCCAGGGCAAGAGCCCGCGGAAAATATACGTAACTCTGAGCGGGCTGCCGCTGTCCTTTCAACTGGCATGGCCGTTTCACAGGTCAACTTCAGGGGCTGATTTCTTCGTCCTGCACGCGGATATCCGGCTGGAGAACTCGGACGGGTTGCACGCGCCGGTCGCGGTGAATCTTTCCGCCACGGTGCGCGAAGTTATGCCCTCGCTCGAAGCGCAGGATGCCGAAAGCCCGGTTATCAACTCGCTGCGCAAGGAAGTGGACCGCCGGCAACTGGAGTTTGTGAAATCGGGCAAGCTGGTTCCGCTGCATTTTTCCAGCCGCCACTATGATTTCAAGCGCAACAAATGGGACTTCGGGAAGGCCGGCGACGAGGAGATCGTCCGCCTGATCGCCCGCAAAGTGTATTGGCAGACGCGCCTCGTGGGCGGGCCAGTATGGCTGGGTGATCCCACGGAAGCGCTGTACGTGGAAACATCAGCAAAACATTTTCTGGAGCTGGCGAGAAAGCTGGTCGCGCAGGACTTGATGACTCTGGAAGGAGAATGGGCGTCCGCCAATGCCGCGCTGATGGCGCAGGCGGAGCAGTTCGAAGCCGATGCCAGGGCAGCGCTGGAAGAGTTGGAGAAGAAGCACGCGTTCGAAAGAGGATAGAGGCTGACGCGTGTCGCCTATCCGTTATTCCCTCTGCATCGCGTCAATCAACTGGAACAACTGGGTGCGGTCCACTACTTCCACAAAGGGCTTGCCCTGGGTGCGGCTGCTGACCACGTAAAGCGTGGGCGTGTGCTCGATGTGGATTTCTTTTCCCAGGTCGCGGTCAGCCGTCACGGCCGCCGCTAGCTTGCCCTGAGGATCAACCACGAATGGCAGGTCCACTTTATGATCGGCGGCAAATCTCTCGGAGAATGCGCGCAGATTGTCGGCCGTGATCTCCGGCTGGTGCAGGAAGATATAGTCGCGATAATCATTGCTCAACTGCTTCGAGCGGGCTTCAAGATAGCGGGCGATCACTGCCGCCTGAAACGACCATTTGTGAAATGGCAAAGGGAAGTCGTGGATCACGATGGGGATTTTGTAAGTCTTGGCGGCTTCCTCAACCAGCGGGTGAGCGCGGCGGCAATCGGGACACTCGAGATCCTCGAAAACCACAATCGCGACCCGAGTCCCCTTGGGCGGACGGAGCACGGGGTTGACATCTTCGGCGAACGCCAGGGACGCAAGCAGAACAACTGCCAGTGCGAGTGCGATGCGATGCTTTGTCATATCTGTTTCGATGCGCTTGTTTCGATGGAGAAGACGAAGCTCGTTGCCTCGTCACCTGGCCAGCATTATTGTATGGTAACCGAAGCTGTAGCCGGGTGTCAGGAGGCGGGGGGCTGGCCATAGTGTCCTACTTGTGCGTTGGCGGTTAAGAGCCGGTAAACGGGATGACGGTTTGGGCCAAGCGTTTAAGTAGGAGGCGCACTTCGGTGAGTTTCTCGCGATTGGCGGGAAGGTCAACTTCGGAATGAGCGCGATTGTCTGGCTCTGGCCTGTGTTTAACGTCTAAGTCATCGATTTTGCGAATGCCGCCTACTGATAAGCTTAGGACGGCATTTTTCTCTGGATTCTTCTTAGCCCTCTGTTTGGTCTCTTCCTTGGAGCAGTATTTGTCCCAATCGACGGACATGCCTCCCTCTTTAGCCGTGAATACCCCCGGCGTGAGGTCTCCGTCACGATAGTAAGTCTCATGCGCACGCATGAATACCGCGCTGGAATCCGGTATTTGCTCAATCGGAAATGCTAATGCATCAGCCATGCAACGATTCCTAGATTGACAGTTTTTGGGTCGAAGCTGCCTTTGATCTTCAAAGTTCCGTAATCATCCCCATAAAACACTGCCATCTGGGTATCGTCCGCCGGTATGTTGACCAGAAGTTCCCACGACCTCTGCTTCCAATGCAGGTCTATGCTGCCATCTGGACCGGGGCCGATCCTGGGAGCGGGCGGATAAGATGAGCAAAGGTCATGGCCCTTGGCGGAGTGGGTAGTCAAGAAAGCGACGGCACGATCAAGAGTACCCCTTGAATACGAAGCACTACCCTCTCCATCCCAATCGTGGGCTAATTCCAGAATTGTTCTTGCGCGCTCAATCTCCGCCTTCAGCTCCTGATCCTCTTCCTGTTGGGGCCATTTCTCAACCGTATTCGCTTCGCGCTGCCATTCGCGAACTGCTTCTGCTGTAGGCATAGGTTCTCCTATCTCCTAAAAGAACAGCTTGGGATCCAAGACGGTCAATCCTGAATTCGCCACGATGCCCTTCAGTGTCTCTTCTTTTTTCGCCGCGCGTTCAAAGAGTTCCTTCATCAATGTGATGTCGTTGCTGTCGAGCGCGAAATATTCGTCGGATTGATGGCCGAAATTATCACGCTGGGTGATCTTCAACATGTGAACGATCACTGCCGCGTCGGGCTTCTCGGAAACGTTTAGATGAAAAATCGGACGAAGATCGGTAATAATCCTCGCACCATTAAAGATGCGTTCATGCTGCGTCAGGACGGGGCCAGATTTTGCGGCCGTTCCGACTGAACGCTCAAGCGATAGCGCAGCTACAAGAAACTTCCGCAGTTTAATCCATTGAACTTTTGTATCCTCTGGTGAGAACGCCTGGGCCCTTTTCAGAGCGACGAACACATGTTGATCGAGAAATCTTTCTATCGGCTGTCCCGAATCCCTTGTCAGATACAGACTTGCCAATACCTGAACAATCCCCTCGGCAAGAGGGTTCGGCACATGCAATGGGCCCGATATCTCCGCAGCGAGATCAGCGACGTTAAACTGGGGTCCGGCCTTCGCGAGAGCATCAAGGAACCCGCTAATCTTTTCATCGGGTAACTCCAAGAACTTCTTGATGTGGCCGATCTGCTCTGGTGGGACTCTAAAGGCCATTGAGCTATCAAAATGTCAACAGCGGGGAATGTGAACAGATTGATGGTACGCAGAATTCAGAAGATTTGTCAAACACTTGATTACAAAGGCGTAAAAACTTCAAGGCTCCCTTGCTACCCCAGTAGATGGTGGGGCTCTCAATGGCGATGCGCGATTGCCGCTCGCACCAGCTCGCGGGCCTGCTGCTGAGTGCCAGCTTCGTCGCCGAAACCCGCGAGCCAGACGACATCCGGCTCCCGCCGGAACCAGGTCATCTGGCGCTTGGCATAGTTGCGGTGCGCCTGCTGCGCCGCCTGAACCGCCGCTGCTCTTCCTAGTTCAACCCCCAGTTCACCACGCAGCAGTTGGCCTGCCTGGCGATAGCCCAGCGACTGCAACGGGCGGGCGGCGTCGCCGTACATGGCGAGCAGGAGGGCGGTTTCTTCGATGAGGCCCGAGTCGAACATTCTCTGCGCGCGCGCATTGATGCGCACGTAAAGCTGATCGCGATCAGGATTCAGTCCCAGGCGCAGAATTTTGAAACCGCGCAAGGGATCGCGGCCCTGCTTCCACATTTCGGTCATTTTTTGACGCGATGCCAAACAGACTTCGATGGCGCGGATCAGCTTGGGCACGTCATTGGCATGAATGCTCGCGGCGGCTGCGGGATCGAGGCGGCGCAGCAGACGGTATAGATAGCCGGAGCCGTTTTGCTTCTCTTTCTCACGCAAGCGCTGGCGCAGTTCCTCAGAACGCTGCGGGCCGGGGAAAAGACCTTCGAGCAACGCGCGGAGATACAGGCCAGTTCCTCCAACCACGATGGGCAGCCGCTGCCGCGACTTAATCTCGTGCAGCGCCTGCCGTCCCAGACGCGCGTATTCTCCTGCGGTGATGTAACCGGAGGGATCAACAATGTCTAGCAGATGATGGGGAACGCGGGCGCGCTCGGCGGCTGTGGGCTTGGCGGTGCCAATTTCCAACTCGCGATACATGGCGACGGAGTCGCAATTCACGATTTCGCCGTGGAAGTGTTCTCCCAAGGCCACGGCGAGCGCGGTTTTTCCGCTTGCGGTCGGCCCCAGCACGACGACCAGCAACGGATCGGCTGGCGCAGTCAGCGGGCGCTCCAGGAAATGTGATGCCAATAGCGCACGATCGTAAGAATTAGGATTACCACAGCGATGACCAGAAGGCCGGTGGTTTCCAGGGTATAAACGTGGGGGAGGGGATGCCTGGACCGTGGCGGTTCAGGCTGCCGTTGTGGACTGGCGGCGGGCACGGGAATATTGTAGCTCCGGTGCGGGGAGGTGCGCCGTCTTAAATAGAAAATCCAGGTGGTGCGATTTGACAAGGAGGCGAGCCAAACGCGCGATTATTGCGTCGCTACACGCGACGCTTCGCGCGGCTCGCCCAGATCCTTCGCGGCGCAAAGAACGCTTGCTCAGGATGACAATCGTCCTCGAAAAATGGGAACTCTGCTCACGAAAACTGCGTATCATCGTCTGACCTGCGGGGTCTGACCATCCGAGGTCTGACCATCCAGGCTACGGGTGTGCCAGTTCGCGAATCAGGAGAAAATCTATGCGACGCATTGCATTTGCAGCGGTAATTCTCTGCTGGGCGCTAGTCCCGCTATCCCGCGCGGACGAGTGGTCGAAAACCTACGCCATTGCCGGCAAGCCTGACCTGCGGGTGGAGACTTCCGATGCCAGCATCCACGTGGATACCTGGGAGCAGAACACCATAGAAGCGCACGTAACCACCGACCGTTACAAGATCGGCGAACACGGCATCCAGATCGTCGAGCACCAGAGCGGAGACTCGGTGGAGATCGAGGTGCGCTTTCCGCATAGCATCGGCATCATTAATTTCGACTGGCACAGCCAGCGCGTGGACATCACCATCCACATGCCCCGCGAAGGCCGGGTGAACCTGCGCACCGGCGACGGCCGAATCGAGCTAAGCCACCTTAAGGGTGAAATGGAATTGCAGAGCGGCGACGGACGGGAGGATATTGACAGCGTGGATGGAGTTCTGCACGCGCGGACCTCGGACGGGCGCATCAGCGCCAGCGGCCGCTTCGACGGGCTTGGTCTCACTACGGGCGATGGCCGGATCGAGGCGCGAGTCCTGCCCGGCTCAACCATGAGCTCGAGCTGGACCCTGCACACCGGGGATGGAAGCGTGACCCTGCAGCTACCCGACAACTTTGCCGCCGATGTGGACCTGCACACCGGGGACGGGCACATTACGGTGGACATGCCGATTTCGGTCGAGGGACGGCTGGGCGAAAAGAACATCCGCGGCAAGCTGAATGGCGGCGGCAATCTGCTGACGGTTCACACCGGGGATGGCTCGATCCGGCTGGAGAAATCGTAAGGCGGCTGCGGCTAGTTAAGTCTGCCTTCAGAAGGGCACGACAACAGGGGCGCGGAAACCCCTGATTTTGCCGGCTTTTTATTCTTGACAATTCTACAGGGTGTGCTATTTATTTCCAGTCTTCCCAGGCTCCTTCCCCCGTTTCTTTGAACAGGTCCCTCGCAGCGGCCTGAATTTACGAACAAGGAGCACGGAAATGCTGAATTTCGCAGACCCGGTCAGGGCTGTTCTGGCAATCTTCGGTGTAGTAGTGGGTGTTGCGCTGGAGTTCTTCATCAGAAAGCCTCTTGAAGGGGAGGAGAAGAATCTTCCCAAGGGCCTGGTGCGTGACGTTGTCTATTTCTCTGCCTTTACAGCGCTGGTTTCTCTGGCCCTGCGGTTCGTCATAGGCAGTGAAATCCACCTCAACCATACCTATGTGGCGCACGGGACGCCGGAAGACTATTTAAAGTTCCTCCGGGACATCTGTTTTCTGGTGCTTTTCGGCGCTTTACTGGTCAAGGTTGCGTTGTCGAAGGATCTTCGCGAATTCACGTCCTGGCTTATTAAGTTCTTCTTGGCGTGTATCGCCTGGAGCTTGATTGAATGCCCGAAAACGGAATTTGGCAGATGGTGGCTGGGTCTCAACTTGTTGCAGCTGGTAATCACCCTCGCGTTCGGGGGACTGATGAAGTGGTTTGTGGATAAGAAAACGAACCCTGGCCCTTACAAGGCCATCCTGGCTGCTCTGCTCGCCGCGTTCTACTTTGCAATCTTTAGCTTTGATTTGAGAAAGCTGATGGAAATCAGATAACTCCGCTCCCTAGCAGCCCGCCAAAATTTAAGATAGGGCCAGGCGTCTATCGCAGGTTTTGCAGGTCGGATGGACTCGGGTTGTAGAAGAAATGAAAACGCAGCGCCAGGTACTGCCCGCCAAACTCGCTGGGCAGTGGCGGGAAGGGATTTGACGCGGTAATGCCGCCCCACGCGCCACGATCCAGCGCGACGTCTCCCGAACCCCTGACCAGCGTCATGCCCTGCACCCTGCCATCCTTCATGATGGCGAATTCTATGGAGAGGTCTCCCTTCTTCATGAGCGGAGCGCGGGCGGACTCGGGGATCAGGTTATACCAGTTTACTTTCACGTCGTGCAGGACCCGCTCGAGGTAGGGACCGAAGTCCACGCCCATGGTGTCGCTGAGAATGTCCATCGGGCCCATGGCAGCGGTTGGCTTTCTCCCGATGCCCAAACCGTAATCTCCGCTGTCGCCGCCAAAACCCCCGCGATGGCTGGCTGCGTTGCGAGCCGCTTCCGCGATCGCGGAGCCGGGGGAAAGACTGTTGTTGAAGCTGGGCGTCGGCGGCGAAGGCTGTTGCAGTTTGGCTATCTGGTCCTGGCTCGGAGGGGGCGGCGGTGGTGCTTGAGCCGCTGGCTGTGCGGAGGGTGGTGCGGTTGACGTCGCCGGCTGCTGCGGAGCAGGCGCTCCGCCGGGGCCGGGACGGCCGGGGCGGGAGGCATCCAAAATTCTCTTCAGTTCCTGCCGGTCAATTTGCGGCGCACGCGACATGGCGTTGCGGTTCTTATCGGAGATAATGTCTGACTTCGGAGGCTTGGTTATCTTCTGTTCGTCCGGCGGAAGCTCCAGGTAAGTAAGATCTTTGTCATGCATCGTTGGGCTGACGTCGATTACTGCGCGTTTGGGCAGGTACTTCTCAAAGTTGGGCGAGTTCACCAGAAGAATCACGACGACCAAATGGACGATGACTGAAAGCCAGAAAGCTTCGCGCCGGCGGGAGCGCGACAAATCGTCCTGAAGCTGCACCAGCAGCCTGGGGGCTTCGTGCATCTGCCGGTAGGCGGATTCCCAGCGGCGGGCATCGTACAGATCGCTGCCATCGGACCGTGGCGTAAGCTGCGCCGGATTGCGCGGCGGGATTTGAGTTGTGGACATCGAACGGCTATCTGACGGTTAGACACGAGGCGATGGACATAAGTTGTAAGAACCCGAAAGCGCGAAGAAAGTCCACCGTGCGAAATCCACTGCTGTTGTGAAAGCGCTCGCGTCTGCGGCCAGTTAGGTTACATTTTCGCATCTTTTGAGGGTATCTGCGAAGCTCTGAATGGACCTGGACTTAAGGCATCCACATCGTCAAGTGTGCACAGGATTCGGTAGTGTCCTGATTAACCACGAAGGACACCAAGGAGCACGAAGGAAACCCGCAGGAATCAGAGCTCTGGGCCTGCCCTGAGCGAAGTCGAAGGGTGTCCTTGGTGGTTGATAAATTTGGGGCTCTACCCGGAATAAGTTTACAAAACTTGACAGTGCGATACCGTCAACGCCGAAGCAGCTCCGCGCTGACTTTCGCGCCGTGTTCATGGATCGCCTTTACAATCTCGAGCGCCAGGGCGAGAGCGCTGCGACCGTCCTCAAGAGTAACTTGGGGCTGCGAACCCTGCCGCACCGAACTCAGGAAAGATTTCAGTTCGGCGTGCAGGGGTTCTTCGGCGGTGATAGCCGGCTTGGTAACGCCGATTTGCGGATTTGCCGATGGACTTGCGATTTTGTCCTGACCAACACTGAACACCAGCACGTCCTGCCGGGCATAGTCGAGAGAGATGTATTGCCTGGGCTGGAAGAAGCGCAGCTTGCGCACCCGCTCGGTGGAGACACGGCTGGCGGTCAAGTTGGCGACGCAACCGGATTCGAATTCCAGCCGCACGTTGGCGATGTCCACCTTCCCGGAAAGAATCGGCAAGCCGACGGCGCGGACCTCCGTGACCGGGGAATTCACAAAGGAGAGCACAATGTCCAGGTCGTGAATCATCAGGTCGAGCACCACGTCCACATCGAGCGAACGGGGCGTGAATACGCTGAGGCGATGGACTTCGAAAAACATGGGCTGGGTGACCAGCGGGAGCGTGGCGCGGACAGCGGGATTAAAGCGCTCCAAGTGTCCAGCCTGCGCGACCCGTTCGAGACGTTGAGCAAGCCGGATGAGTTCATCGGCTTCAGCCAGCGAACTGGCCACAGGCTTTTCGATGAGCACGTCCAGGCCAGCTTCCATCAGCGTTCGTGCGGCGGTGAGGTGATGAACGGTCGGAACCGCGACGGAGGCGGCTTGCACCTCGCTGTGGGTAGTAAGCAGTTGTTCGATCGAGCCGAAACCACGGCAACCGAATTCACGCGCCACGGCATCGGCCCGCGCGCTGTCGGAGTCCACCACGCCCACCAGGCGCACCGGCTCGCCCTCCTGGGCGAGCTGATGATAGACGCGAGCGTGGTTGCGTCCAAATGCGCCCACGCCGATGACGGCGACGTTTATGAAATTGGCAGTTGCCAAGTTTAGCCCTGCGCCTTCTTCAGCAATGCGATCTGTCCCGCATGGTAAAGCTCATGCTGCACCACGCCGCTGAACATATAAAAGAAGTTGTGATAAGCCTGCGACTTGCCGGGAACCTGCTCCCGCAGGCGCGAGTCGGGAAAGGCGGCGACCACCTTCACCAGTTCATTATGAGTGTGCTTCACGTATTCAAGCGCCTTGCGCCACGAGGCCTCGCTGGTGTCTTTGACCACGGGGAAGTTCTGCTCGTCGCTCAGGGTAACGGCCACGCCGCCGGTTCTGCGCAGGACGGCGTCATCCCAGGCGGCGATGTGCAGGACGAGTTCCCAGATGCTGTGAGCGTTTTTGATTGGGCGCCCGGCTGCTGTAGCGGCATTGACGCCAGCCAGGAGTTCGAGCACGGAATCTCCGTGCCAGGCATCGCCTTCAAATGCGCGGCGAATCTGATCTGCGAGACGAGCAGTTTCTGACATAGTTTTTCTTACTCCACAACGCTGCGCAAAAGCGCTGGCTCAGGATGACAATCAAACTGCACCACTACGCGATAATCGTAATGTTTGCGGCGTCTGCTGCGGTTGTGATCTTGTCTCCGTCAATGAGCAGGCATTTACCCGCATCCAGCGCCAGGCAACTCGCACCTGCCAGCCGCATGGTCTCGATTGTCTTCACTCCAACTACCGGAATGTCGAAGCGCATATCCTGATTGGGTTTCGCGACTTTCACCACGGTCAACGCCCGGCTCAAGGTCGAGGCATCGCGCTCGAGCGAACCCATGATAGCGGCGGCGCGCTCGATGACGGCATCGGTGCCTTCCATGGCTTCTACCGCAACGCACGCCGCTTCTGCCACAACGACCGTCTGCCCGATGTCATATTGCGCGAGCTGACGCGCCACGGCGCGTCCATACTCGATGTTCTTCTTTTCGTGCTCTGATGGCGCCCGCCTGGTCAGCACGCCCGGCTTCGCCAGCAGAGGTTCAAGGAGCCATGCCGAGTTCTCCAGTTTTATTCCTTCATCCGCCAGGACTTTGGCGACCGCGCCCAGCAGGGCGTCAGTATTGCGCGTGCTGAGTGAAAGCAAAAGCTTCGCCAGCCGCCAATCGGGGCGGATGCTCGAAAAAATCTGCTTGTGCTTGACCTGGCCCGCCATGATGGCGCGGCGGACGCCTTCGCTTTTGAAAGTGTCAATTAAGCGGGAAAGCTCGCCCAGCGAAAGCCAGTGGACCGCCGCCGCGCCCTGGGCCTCGATTTCGGGGAAGGCTTCTTCTTTGATGGCGGCGACCACCACCTCAAAACCCTGCGCCCGCGCCGCATCGAGCACGAGAAAGGGAAAGCGGCCGTTGCCTGCGATCAGCCCCAGACGTTCCGAAATGGTCAAGAGACGCTCCCCTAAGTGCGACGCAGCCGCGCAAATTGCTTGATCGCGCCGACGGATGAATACCACAATCCGTCAGGCTCAACGATGTCCAGCTCTACATCCAAGTTTCTCGAGTCTTCGCAACCGCTGCTCATCCGCGACCCGGCAAGCCATCTTTGGAGACTGGCGGTCGCCATCGCTGCCCGACAGAAGTTCAAATTCTCCGGCGAATGCGCGACTAATCTCAAAGAGCGGATCAAGGCCGGACTCAAGGATCACAAAGTCGGTCGTTACGAGTTCCGCGACCGCGCCGCAGAAGCCGAGGCCAACATCGAAAAACTGGTGCACCTCATGATAACTGAGGGGCAGTCCCGCGATCCGGCGTCGCAGATTCTGGGCGAAGCGGGACTCTTCAGCGCATTGTACGGATGCAAGTTGTGCCCGGGGCTGTGGCCGCTGTGTTAGCGCACGGGCTCTCGGTTGTTATTTGATTACGCCTCGTTCGGATTCTTCGATAAAACGAATCAGCGTATCTACGTCTTCTCCGCGATCCGGCTCCGACTTGAGTTTTTCCAGGGCTTGCGAAGTGTTGAGCTTCGAGGCCAGCAAAACTTTGTAAGCGTGATGAATCCTGCGAATTCGTTCGCGGGAGAAGCCGCGGCGCTCCAGTCCGAGGGCATTCAGGCCGTAAGCGTGGGTGTCGCGGGCAGCGACTGTCTTGGAGAACGGAAGAACGTCTTTGGTGACGGTCGTGCCTCCGCCAATAAACGAGTATGCCCCGATGCGAACAAAGTGATGGATGGGGCAGAGCGCGCCGATCTGGGCCCACTCCCCGACCGTGATGTGGCCGCCGAGAGTGGCGGCATTGGCCAGGATTACGTGGTCGCTGATTACGCAATCATGGGCGATGTGAACGTAGGCCATGATCAGCGTGTGGCTGCCCACGCGGGTGATGCCACCGCCTTTGACGGTGCCGCGGCTGATGGTGACAAATTCGCGAATCTGATTATGGTCGCCGATTTCGAGGCGGGTGGGCTCTCCGGCATAGCTCAGGTCCTGCGGGGCCATGCCGATCGAGCAAAAAGGAAAGAAAGTATTGTGCGCGCCAATTTTCGTTGGCCCGGCGATGGCCACATGGGAACGCAGATCGCAAGCTTCTCCGAGTTGGACATCGGGACCGACGACGCAATAGGGGCCGATCTTGCAACTGGGATGAATGTTGGCGCTGGGATCGACAATGGCGGTGGGATGGATGGACATGAGGATTGAGTCATTGAGACATTGACTCATTGAGACATTGACTCATTGAATCATTGGGGTCCCGGCTTGTTCTATCCGCCGGCGTCCTCCGCGTCTGCGCCGTTGGTGTTGCGTCCGCGGACGCTGTCCACCAACTGGCAGCTCACGATGGCTTCGGCCACGCGCTTGCCGTCCACGTAGGCCATACCCTGCATGCGCACCGCAATCATGCGCGGGACTTCCCGCCAGCTCTTCAGTTCCACCTCAATGCGCAACTGGTCGCCCGGCACCACGGGACGGCGAAAGCGGGCGCGTTCGATTCCGGTGAACATGATGAGCTTGCCGCCGCGGTCTTCGACTTCGGTAAGCAGCAGCGCGCCCCCGGCCTGGGCGATGGCCTCGCAAATCAGTACCCCGGGCATGATGGGCAGATCAGGGAAATGTCCGGCAAAGAACGGCTCGTTAATGGTCACGTTCTTGATGGCGACGATCCGCTGTTTGCGCGTGAGTTCGAGGACGCGGTCGATCAGGAGAAACGGATAGCGGTGCGGCAGAATCTTCTGAATGTCGTTGATATCAAGCATGGTCTTTTGGGGTGTTCCAACCCCGGCCACGGCATTGGCAACGTCAGTCATGCTGGTGTCATTGTTCGGCGAATCTAAGATCGGCAAATCTAAGAGCACAGATTATACTGTACCGCGCGAAAGAACTCCTGTAGGGAAAAGGATGGGTGCTGTCCTAATCTAAAGAATGACGAAAGACTTTAAACGCAAAGAGCGCAAAGAAGGCCGCGAAGTACGCAAAGAAATTCGAATCAGGACATTACCAAAGGATGGCATGGCTAAGACTGTTCGGAAATCCAACAAACACCTGCGCGAAAACGCCGAAACCAAGACCGCGAACCTGGGAAATCAAAATCCTCGGCAGTATTTCGACGAGCGAAAGGCCCAGATTGTTGAGACCATCCGGCAACTGGTGGAGATGGAGTCGCCCAGCGACGACAAGCCAGCGGTGGACCGGCTGGGATCGCTGCTGGCCGGGCGCTTTGAGAAACTCGGAGGCCATGCCAAGTTCCACCGCGCCGAAACAGCCGGCGATCATTTGCAGGTGGATTTCGAGGGCGACCGCTCCAGCAAGCCGGTATTGCTGCTGGGGCACATGGATACGGTTTATCCGTTGGGAACGCTCTCCACCATGCCCTGGCGCGTTAACGACGGGCGCGCCTGGGGACCGGGCGCGTTCGATATGAAGTCGGGCATTGCCTTTATGTTGCACGCCATCGAAGCCCTGCGCGCGTGGCACGGAGACCGCTTGCCCCGGCCGGTGACCGTGCTGCTGGTTTCCGACGAAGAGACCGGCAGCGAGACTTCGCGGCACATCACCGAGAGCGTGGCGAAGAAATGTTCGGCGGTTCTGGTGTTGGAACCGGCTCACGGGCCCAAGGGCGCGGTGAAAACCGCCCGCAAGGGAGTTGGCGAATACACGCTGAAGGTTACTGGAAAGGCCGCACACTCCGGGCTGGATTTCGAGAAGGGCGAGAGCGCGATTATCGAGTTGTCGAAGCAAATCATCGCAATCTCAAAGCTGGTGGATCTGAAGCGCGGCATCACGCTCAATGCCGGAATCATTCAAGGCGGCACGCGAGTCAATGTCATCCCCGCGGAAGCGACGGCCGTGCTCGACCTGCGTGTGGCCCGCATGAAAGACGCCGCTGAAATCGAGCGTAAACTGCGTTCGCTGAAGCCTTTCAACCGAAAATGCAAGCTGGCGGTTAGCGGAGGAATGAACCGCCCGCCCATGGAGCGGACTGCCGGGGTGGCTGCGCTTTACAAGAAAGCGTCGGGAATCGCGCAGCAGTCAGGCTGGAGGCTTGACGAAGCCGCCGTCGGCGGGGGCTCGGACGGAAACTTCACCGCCGGCCTGGGGATTCCCACTCTGGACGGACTGGGCGGCGTCGGCGAAGGAGCGCACGCCACTCATGAGTCGGTCGTGATCTCTGAGCTGCCCCGCCGGACGGCGCTTCTGGCAGCGCTTTTGGAGGAGCTATAGAACGATTTCCGTGCTAAACTTCTCATCCGCGCCGTTAGTTGCGTTGTCCCAGGAGGGTATTCCGGTCATGAAAATTCGTCGTCTCATTTGCTTATTGAGCGTGTTGGTATTGCTTGTCATCGTGCCTGTCACTCAGGCCCAAACGAATGAAACCATCGTTCACCACGTTGCCGGACGAACTCCTGTGCAGGGCGCCGGCCGCGAGATGGCCGCCGACCGCCCGGAACAGGCAAAGGGTCCGGACAGATTCGACTCGGTTAGCCCGAACGCCAATCCCTGGAAATTGCAGGCCACTCTGCCGGGAGCGGTGATCCACGACATCTCTTTTCCCACTGGAAAGGTTGGCTACGCCGCTGCCGAGCTTGGCCAAATCTGGAAGACCACCGACGGAGGCACAACCTGGACGGAGAAGATGAATTTAGGTTTCCCGTACTACTGGTATGGCATCCACGCGCTGGATGAAAATGACGTTGTCGTTTCCGGGTTCAATGACTCCAACTTTGAGGGCATCATTCGTTGGAGCAGCGACGGAGGCAGCACCTGGACGAGCGACGTCGTCCTGACTACAAGCGGGTGGTGTTTCCGGGTGCGCTTCGCGGGTGCCAAGGATGGGTTGATTATTGACGGTTTGAACCTTGACGCCGCCAACGCCGCGCACTACACGACGGACGGTGGCGCGGCCGCTACAGACTGGACCGAAGACGTCCCCGACCCGAACGGAGGCTGGTTCGGAAATGAGTTTAGCCTGTTGACCGATCGGCACGCCCGAACGTCAGGGATCACCTTCTGCACCAGCCTCGATGGCGGTGTGACCTGGACGTGCGGCCCGGCGGTGGATTCGGTTTTCGATGGCCCTGTATTCTTTTCGAACGACGCCTACGGCTGGGTGGGTGGAGGCGAGATTTCACCCAACCTTGAGGGGTGGGTCCATCGCACCACGGACGGCGGCGGCACCTGGAGCGGCCGGACGCTCGATATAAGCTGGCCGGTCCGTGAACTGTTGTTTATTACTCCTAACATCGGTTGGGCGGCAGGTGGGAACTACTCCACGAACGTTGGCGGCATGTACTTTAGCCGCGATGGGGGCCAGACCTGGTCGCTTGACGTGAGCACCGGCGCAGAGATGGGCGCCTGCGACAGCAAGCCGGTAAACGGCACAACCCAGATATGGTGTGCCGGATACAACGGTTCATTCAACGGGGTGGTTTACACCTTGCGCTTGAAATAGGCGTTCTTCTTTGACTCCGCAAGCGCGGAAGCCTAGAATTTTCGCAGGGGTAATGTGCGCCTGAGCATGGCGCCAGCCAGAGTGTCTGGTTCCCAGGAGGTGGGTCAATGCCCGGGAAATTGGGTCTGCCTGAGATTCTTCTCATTCTGGCCATCGCACTGCTGATCTTCGGACCCAGCAAGCTCGCCGATCTCGGCAAGGGGTTGGGCGAAGGCATCAAGAATTTCAAGTCGGCGGTCAAAGACGGCGAAGAAGGCAAGGACAAGAAGCCGTAAGGACCACAGTCCGGCCGTAGAGACGGTTGCTTTGTTACGTCTCAGCCCCGACCAACTACTCCGCGCTCTTTCAGCATCCGCCACACCAACGCCACCGGTAGTCCCACCACGTTGCAATAGTCGCCCTCGATGCGCGTGATCCAGCGCGAGGCGATCCCCTGAATCGCGTATGCTCCGGCTTTATCCAGCGGCTCGCCGGTGGAAATGTAGAACTGAATGTCGCTATCGTTCAATGCGGTGAAAGTCACGCTGGTGGTTTCGGAGCGGACATCCAGGAAAGAGGTTTCCGGGCCTTGCTGCGGCCCGACGAGGCAGACGCCGGTCGTTACCAGGTGCGGTCGGCCCGATAGCAGGCGCAACATGCGAGCGGCATCGTTTTGGTCGCGCGGCTTGCCGAGGATTTGACCGCCCACGACGACAATCGTGTCCGCTCCGAGCACGGCATTGCCGGGATGCGTCGGAAAAACCGCCAGTGCTTTCTCGCGCGCCATGCGCTCGGCAAAACTCTGCGGCGGTTCGTTCGCCAGCGGAACCTCGGGAATATCCGCCGCCTGAACTGTGAACTCAATACTCGCATTGCGGAGAAGTTCCTGGCGTCGTGGCGAAGCGGAAGCGAGAACGAGCATCCGATCTACCGGCTCCCCACAGTGCCGCGAACTGAATCTATCAGTTTCGCCGGGTCGTAGCCCACGCCGTCTTTGAAGACAATCTCCACATTCTCGATGTCTTCAATCTTCTGCGAAGGGTCGCCTTTCACCACCACCACATCCGCTTGTTTACCCGGAGCGATGGTGCCGATGCGATCGGCCTCACCGAGGAACTGTGCGCCGTTTTCGGTGGCAATGTGAATCGCCTCCAGCGGCGTGAACCCGGCCTCGACCAGCAACTCGACTTCGCGCTGGTCGCCGAATCCCGCGATTACGCCTCCCATGCCGGTTGGATCGAGGCCGGCCAGGAGCAGGCCGCCTGCTTTTGAGAAGGCGTATTCAAACTCCATTTCTTTCTTGAAGGCCGCGACAAACGGAGAGATGTCGGTCGCATACACCTTGCGAATTCGAGCCTGGTCGGCGGCCCGCACTTTGTTGGCGAGAAACGCCGCCCGAGCGTCCGGCGACAGCGCATCCAGCACACGCGGCTGAATTGCAGGCCGTCCCGGAACGAACATCTCAAAAACCGGCAGCGTGGATGTGACCGCCACGTGGTGCTTAACCAGGTCCAGAATCATTTCGTGAACCGGCCCGGTTTGGATATCGAGCTTGCTCATCCGATCCGCGTCGTCCGGTTTTTGCTCGCAGACCCCGGGCTTGTTGCCGGGAATGAACTCGGTATCCACGAACAGGCCGTGTTCCAGATCGTCAATGCCCAAAGCGGCGGCTTGCCGGAAGCCGATCGAGCAGAGATGCCCGGTAACTTTGGCGCCGCGCTTGTGCGCTGCCGTTACGGCCGCCGCAAGCTCGTCGGGCGTGATGAACATGTAAGCTTTGAAATTGTCCACGCCCTCATCCAGCCAGTAATTCACGGTCTGGGTGGCGTCATCGGGTCCGGTGAGCTGATGCATCTGCAAAGCCCACGAGCCTGCGCCTTCGAGATACGGCCCGGTTACGTGGATCTTTGGGCCGACGGTCTCTCCCTTGTCAATTTGCTTCTTGAGTTCTAGGTCGGTGTAGGGTTCAAGCGCGCCGGTGGTGCGTATGGTCGTGACCCCACCCGCCAGGTACAGGCGCGGAAAGCTGAACGCCATCTCCCCGAAAATGCCGCCGCCCATGGGATAAACCATGTGGTCATGCATTCCCACCAGGCCGGGCATGACGCTGTAGCCGTGGAGATCGAGAATCTTCGCGTCCTTCGGTATATTGGCCGAGGCCGCATCGGCCACGGATTGGATCTTTCCGTTGGCGAGCACGACGGTCTGTTCTTCGCGAGCCGCGCCGCCGGTACCATCAATGACGCGCACATGAGTCAAGGCGACCACCGGCGCGTCCACTTTGACAAACTCACGGACTTGCGGAGAAAGGGTCTGGCTTCTTGCAAGACTCACCGCCAACAGCAAGTAAACAATGTTCGCAATCCATCTGCTCATCGGTATCACCTCGAACCAGCCTTGCGATTGTAGAACAAACGGAAAGGTGAGAACTGAAGTTGCAGCTGTCGAGGGGATTGGCCAGCAGCGCGTTGTACTATAGTTCGAGCCGCCGTTGCCGGCAACCCGGACCTAACCGATCATGCCGAAGTAGGAGGGTCAAATGCCCGACAGCCCAAGTAACGTGGGATCTGACCTCATCATTGAGCGACTGAACGCCAAGGACGAATTGACGTATCAGAGGGGCGATACTTTGGACGTAAAGGGCAGCATCGTCCTAGTAGTAGTTACTTTCCTGGCCGGACAGTCCGCCGATCTCCTCGCTAAGGGAAACCTCACTTGCCTCGGAAGAGCCGGTCAGGTTGTCGCGGCGATATCTGTGGCGCTCGCCGGAATTCTTGTATGGTGCCAGCTTTGGCCACGCGAGTACGAGGTGGAAGCGGCGGAGAAACTTCCTCAGTGGAAAGCGGCTTTGGAAGAATTCTATAAGGACGCTCCGGACGCATCGGCGAAAGTTGCAGCCGTCCTTGCAAACGGGATCGTGGAGAGAACGACGGAAAGAATTAACGCCAACCGCGCGATAAATAAGAGGAGATCCGATCTGCTTCTCTGGTCCTACATATTCGCAACGTTGTCGTTAGGAATTAACCTTTTGACCCTTTTCGGCTTCGGGCTTATCCAGCACCCTTCCTAACCGTATCATTGGGGGGCGGCGGTGGTGGCTGGCGCGAAGGGGGTGGCTGAGGCCTGGATTGCTGCGGCTGTTGCGTCTGATTCGCAGGTCTGGCCATGATTACCTCCGGGGCCCCTAGAGTGCCGCCGAACAGCTACACCATAATTATACACTTCGGCATTGCCCCTCTAAGCGCAGCCTTACTCAGGAACCTCGACCGGGACCCAGCTTACCCGCCTGCTAGAATCAAAGATCAGCCGCCATCATCATGGACGCCGCTTTTCTCCGCAATTTCGCCATCATCGCGCACATTGACCACGGCAAATCCACGCTGGCCGACCGCCTGCTGGAGCTGACCGGATCGGTCACAGCGCGCGAGATGCAGGCCCAGGTGCTCGACACCATGGACCTGGAGCGGGAGCGCGGCATCACCATCAAAGCCCATGCCGTGCGCATGATGTACACCGCCAAAGATGGCCAGACTTACCAGCTCAACTTGATCGACACGCCCGGTCACGTGGATTTTTCCTACGAAGTCTCGCGGTCGCTGGCGTCCTGCGAAGGCGCGCTGCTGGTAGTGGATGCGTCGCAAGGCGTGGAAGCGCAGACTCTGGCCAATTCCTATCTGGCGATCAATCACGGCCTTGAAATCATTCCGGTCATCAACAAGATTGATTTGCAAAGCGCCGACATTGCACGCACCAAGGAGATGATCGAGGGCGCGGTCGGGCTCGACGCGTCGGATGCCGTCCTGATCAGCGCCAAGACCGGCCAAGGCGTGCCCGACGTTCTGGAAGCGATCGTCAAGCGTGTGCCGCCGCCCAAGGGCAATCCTGAAAACCGGCTGCAGGCGCTGGTCTTCGACTCCTGGTTCGACGCTTACCGCGGGGTCATCGTGCTCACGCGCGTCTTTGAAGGCACGCTGCGCAAAGGACAAAGAATCCGCCTGATGTGGAATGGCGCCGTGTTCGACGCCGAGACTCTGGGCGTGCTCACGCCCAAGCCGGTGGAAATTGACGAACTGAAAGCGGGCGAGGTCGGCTTCCTCATCGCCAACATCAAGATCGTCGCCGACACCAAGATTGGCGACACCATTACCGACGACGCCAACCCGGCCATCGAGCCGCTGCCCGGTTTCGAAGAAATCAAGCCCATGGTCTTTGCCGGACTTTACACCGTGGACGCGCACGAGCACACCCAACTGCGCGAAGCTCTGGAGAAGCTTCGCCTCAATGATTCGTCGTTTTTCTTCGAGCCGGAGAGTTCGGTGGCTCTCGGGTTCGGCTTCCGTTGCGGCTTTCTCGGCCTGCTGCACATGGAGATCATTCAAGAGCGGCTGGAGCGCGAGTTCGGCCTTGAACTGATCACGACCGCACCGGGTGTGCGTTACAAGATTACTAAGACGGATGGCGAGGTTGTAGAGGTTGACAATCCCTCGCGCTGGCTGAATCCCAGCGAGATTGCCAAAGTCGAAGAGCCGGTGATTATCGCTACCATTCTCACCAACGAAGAATATGTCGGCGGGATTCTGGCGCTGGTCGAAGAAAAGCGCGGCAAGCAGAAGAGCTTTGAGTATGTCAGCTCAACGCGAGTGATGTTGCAATATGAACTGCCGCTGAATGAGGTGGTGCTGGATTTTTATGACCGCCTGAAATCCGTCTCCCGCGGATATGCCTCGCTCGACTACCATCTCGCCGGCTACTGGGAATCGCCCATGGTCAAGCTCGATATTCTGGTAGCGGGCGATCCGGTGGATGCCCTCTCGGTCATCGTCCATCGCGACTTCGCCTACGAGCGCGGCAAGGCGCTGGTTTCAAAGATGAGGCAACTGATTCCCCGGCAGATGTTCGAGGTGGCCATTCAGGCCTCGATTGGAGCGAAGATCATTGCGCGCGAAACGGTTCACGCCATGCGCAAAAACGTGCTGGCCAAGTGCTACGGCGGCGACATCACGCGCAAGCGAAAGCTGCTGGAAAAGCAAAAAGAAGGTAAAAAGCGCATGAAGCGCATCGGCCGGGTGGACATTCCGCAAGAGGCGTTTTTGGCGGTGTTGAAGGTGGGAGAGGACAGCTAGGCCATGAAAACCATTCCTGCCAGCGCATTCAAGACAAATTGTCTCGCCATCATGGACGAGGTCAAGGCGAAACGCGAGACCGTAGTGATCACCAAACGTGGCAAGCCGGTGGCGAAGCTGGTGCCGGCCAATACCGATACCGACGAGATCTTTGGGTTCTTCAGCGGCAGAGGCTCCGTAACCGGCGACGTGGTCTCCCCCGCGATTTCCTTGAATGAGCGGGGAAATCTCCTCGCCCGCGATCCGCGGCAAGGGGAGTAAATGCAGACTTACTTCGACAGCCATCCCAATGCCATCGCGCTCTTTTCCCCCGTGTTCTTTGTCGCTCTCTGGTGTGTGATCTTCTTCCTGATCAGTCAAGCCAGCGGTTGGGCGGTGCTGGCGCGGCGCTTCCGCGCGACGTCTCCGTTCACTGGCCAGACCTGGACCTGGAAGAGAGTCCGAATGCGCTGGGGATGCAATTACAATAACTGCGTAACCATCGGTTCCGACCCCATGGGGCTCTACCTCTCCATGGTGTTTCCTTTTCGCTTTGCCCACCCGCCCCTGTTATTGCCCTGGCAGGAGGTTTCGGTTCGAAGGCGCCGCAGCATACTGTTCTTCAAATATGTTGAGTTGAGCCTGGGGCGGGAAGAGCAGATTCCCCTGTTGATTCGCGAGAATTTGGCCGATCAGGTTCGCCAAGCCGCCGGCTCAAGTTGGCCGGTCGAGGGCGTTTCTTAGGTCAAAGTCCGGAGGACATGCCCTCACGGATGTGCAAATCTCAAAGGTTGCATCGGCGTCCCGCTTTGGACATTGACTCCGGTGCAAGATGCAGTTCGGTGCGTAACATCACCCGTTACTGTGACTTACGGGCGCGCGCAGGGCGGTGGAGAGGTCATTAACCTGCCGTTTACAAAGTGTAGGAAGCCAGCGACTTAGCGTTCCACAAAGTTTTCCACAGAAAAAGGACTTAACGAATGGCAATTTAATGGCTTGCCGGTCCGGCTATTCCTCGCCTGCCATGCCGTCCGAAACCGTGGACTCAAAGCGGGTGGAGTTCTTCAGGAACGCCAGTCTGACTTTCCCCGTGGGACCGTTTCGCTGTTTGGCGATGATCAGCTCGGCTCGCCCCTGGAGGTCGGGATCGTCCGGCTTGTAAACTTCCTCGCGGAAGATGAAGCCCACCACGTCAGCATCCTGCTCAATCGAGCCCGACTCGCGCAGATCGGCAAGCTGCGGACGGTGGTCGCCGCCGCGGCTTTCAGGAGCGCGGCTCAACTGGGAAAGCGCCACCACCGGCACTTTCAATTCCTTCGCCAGTCCTTTCAGCCCGCGCGAAATGGCTGAGACTTCCTGAGTGCGGTTTTCATATCGCCGGCTTCCGCCCGACATCAGTTGCATGTAATCGACGATCAGCAAGTCCAGCCTGCCTTGGGACTGGTGGAGGCGGCGCGCTTTGGCCCGCATCTCGCTGATCGCGATTCCGGGCGTGTCGTCGATGAAAATGGGAGCGTGGGCCAGTTGCTCCATGGCGCGAATCACCTTGTCCATGTCATCTTTCCATAACGAACCGGTGCGCATCTTGTGCGAGTCCACACGGGCTTTCGAGCACAGCAAGCGCAGTAACAATGCTTCGCGCGACATTTCGAGCGAAAACATGCCTACCACTTTCTGATCTTCAATCGCGGCGTTCTCTGCGATGTTCATGGCGAAGGCGGTTTTTCCCATGGAAGGCCGCCCGGCGATGATGATGAGATCAGACTTCTGGAAGCCGCTGGTCATTTCGTCGAGATCGGTATAGTGGGTGGCCAGGCCGGTGATGCGCTGGCCGCGTTGCAGCAGAGCGTCCACCGAGCCGAAAGATTCCTTGACGATCTCCTGCACGCCCATGAAACCGCGCCCAATGCGCTTTTCCGAAATCTGGAAGATAGCAGCTTCAGCGTCGTTGAGGATCTCTTCCGCCGGATCGCTCTGGTCGCTGGCCCGCGCGATGGCCGCGCTGGCGGCGTGAATCAGCCCGCGTAGCAGCGCCTTGTCGCGCACGATCTTGATGTAATGCTCAATGCTGGGACGATCGGGGACTCCGTCCAGAAGGCCGGAGACGTAACCGACGTCGCCGATGGCCTCGAGTTCTTTGTGGCGGTCAAGCTCCTCGACCAGCGTGATGAGATCGATCGGCTTTGACGACTCAGCCAGATCGACCATGCGCGAGTAAACCCGGCGATGCGAGTCGAGCGAGAAGTCTTCCGGCTTAAGATGTTCGGCGGCCTGGTTGTAGGCGAGGTTGTCCAGCAGAATCGCGCCCAAGATCGAGCGCTCGGCTTCTACGTTTGCCGGAAGGGTGTGCGCGAGACTGTAATCAGTGGTTGCCATCTGCGAAATCAAACCTGCTGGGGCATCCTATGCCGAAGGTGCGCTGTGGAGGAATGAGGAGGGCTAAGGAAAAGCAGGCGGAAATAGAATTTCTCTTGGCTGCGCCCGCTGCCCGTCGTTCTCGTAGCGAACATAAAGCGAATATAAATGTCCTCACACTTTGACGCAAGAGGATAAGGAGGCGCATGCGGTCGTGAGTATGGGCAAGCTGGCGACGATCGCCGAGCGGAAATGGAAAGTGCTGATCCTGAAATTCCTGTTTGGGTGCTGGGCGGCACGAAAATAAATACGGCCCGGGCCAGCCACCCGGGCCGTATCGCTGCGGGAATGTCTCTCGCTGCCTCTGCCTCCGTCGCGAGACGGAGATGGGTGCGTTTCGAAACCGCGTCCTGGAAGAACACTCGTTTCTCAGCCGCACTCTGGGGGAGGTGGATCTTTCGCGATCAGAGATCGGTTAGACCCGGCACCCGCAGTGATTGCTTCAGCCAGCGACTCGGTCCTGCACGATGCAGGACTAGTAAGGAGGCCGCAACGCCCTGGGCACCCGCGACGCGTTAGACGCATTCTGGGAACCCCTCCAGCAGTTCACCCTCGAGAACCGCCGGCAAGCGCCGACTTTTCGCAATCCTTGGCAGCGCCCAAGACATCTCGCGCAGCACTGGCGGTACTCTGCTTGAACAAGTAGCGAACCGCAACAGCAAACTTAGTCCCGGTTGTGAAGAACCTGTGGAGGACGGAAATTCTCTGTGGAAAGGGAAGGAAAAAGCCGGGGAAACTCGTTGCTCCCGAGCCAGGTTAGGGGATTGGGGGCAAGGTCGTTCCAGGGGCGGTAATGATGTAGTTTGACCGGCAAGCTGCATTACTACCCCACAGGCTCTTCGTTGACTACATGATGGCGCCTTCGTAAGATGAAGCGACCCTCAAGCGGGGCATCTTTCGAATGACCGAAGGCATGATCGGCCAGACGATCTCGCACTACCGCATCATGGAGAAATGCTAAGAGAGAGCAGGAGGCATCCTGCTCTCTCAATCGCGCACCTTTCCATCACTTCCCGGTCCTCGGACACTGGCGATAGCCAACATCACTACTGCCCCATAAACCGGGCTCCGAATCGGGCGAAGCGCAGTTGCTGCTGAAGCAGCTTGCGGGCATCGTCGCTCAGAGTCCTGGGGCTGATCACACCTTGTGAAGCACTCTCGCCAGGCGCAACAGCGTCTGTCGGGGTTGCGAGATAGGTGTGAATTTCGCCGGTGCTGGTCAGACCCAAGCCAGTGATTTCCCCGCGGGAATTGATGGAGCAACCGGTCAGTAGATAGAGGGGAGAACTACCCGCAATCAGGGTGTTGAGGTCGCTCATCACGCCTTTCTCCCACAGAAACGCCCGCGGGTTCCCGCTTGCGTCCAGGGACGCGCCAATTACCGAGCCGGCATCGTTAATGCTGATGCTGACGCTCGCTACGTCCCCGGAGAGGGTGCCCAGATCCCGCATCTTCGTTTTCCTGGTCCATAGAAAAGCGTGAAAAGTTGTGTCGCCCGGCAGATCCGAGTTTCCGACCACCTGGCCCAGGTTATTAATGTCATAGGCGATGTTTCCGCCTGCCTGTCCTGTTTTGCCGCCGAGATTGCCGAGATCAATCGCTTTGCCGTTTTCCCAGAGCAAGGCATGAACCGGCACGAGGTTGTAGAGGAAATTAGCGTTGAAAGTTGCACAGGTGCCCGACCCGCCGACGACCTGTCCGTTGTCGTTGATTTCCTGGGTGACACCATCCGGATCGCCCCCAACCGTAGGCAGTTCGTGAATCACTCCGTTTTCCCAGACGACAGGCTCAAAGTGGAGAACCTGGGGAGCTGGACAGGCCGTGTCCGGTGTCGTATTCTCTGCAACCCCGGCTACTTTGCCTCGATTGTTGATCGCATAAGCCACGCCATTGTTGCCACCGAGCGTCGGGAGCTGAGCCATTCCCCCGTCCTGCCACAGGAAAGGGAGACAGGTGAGGTGGGTACCAAATCCGCAAAAATCTTCACCGTTGGGATCCGGAACAGAGGTTTCAGCTTCACCGGCCGATTGGAATGTTTCGTTGTCGCCAAACGCCATGCTGTTCGGTCCCCCGAGTCCGGGTGTGCCGATGTCGAGCTTCAGTTCTTTCAGCCAAAGGGTTGCGTGCTGAGTGCCGTCCGCGAGGTTGGAGGAGCCACTCACTAGACCATGCCTGTTGATGAAGAATGGTTGGCTAAACGTTCCGCCCGCCAACGTGCCGAGGTCGGTGACTTGGTAGTGTTGAACGTCCTTTGCCGACCCTTGTTGCGATCCCTGCGCGACGACACAAACCGGGATCGCCAAGGCGGCGAGTAAGCAAACTGCGGAGATAGGATTCAGTAACGGAGATTTCATGTTCCCTCCTTATTGGGACTTGCGCTGGAAATGCTTTCTATCCAATAAGACGGGAACTGGAGGCAAAAACCGTCACGGTGAACCAGAAGCAGATGAAATGAGGACTGCTACCGGGCGACTAGACAATAATGAGGGCGTGGGACTCTTAGCAGTTCGGGTGTAAATTATTGAAGAGAATGAGGAGGCTTCGATGGAGCCGTCTTCTGCCGACGACATCACCCAGCTGCTCAGGGCCTGGACTGGAGGAGACCAAGAGGCTCTGGAAAGACTCACCCCTCTGGTGTATCGGCAATTGCATCGAGTGGCGCAGCGCTACATGGCGGGGCAACGGCCCGGTCACACTCTGCAGACCACGGCGCTGGTGAACGAGGTGTACCTGCGGCTGGTGGACTGTGCACGAGTGAACTGGCAGGATCGGGCGCACTTTTTTGCTGTGTCCGCGCAGCTGATGCGGCGCATCCTGATCGATTTTGCCCGGTCCCGCGGCTACCAGAAAAGAGGCGGTCAAGCGCCTCACATTTGCCTGGAGGATGCCCCGTCGGTCTGCAATGAACCCGATGCGAACATCGTTGCCCTGGACGACGCGTTGAAGGCGTTGGCCGAGGTAGATGACAGGAAAAGCAGGGTGGTCGAGCTTAGATTTTTCGGTGGGCTGAGTATTGAAGAAACCGCCGAAGTCCTGGGGGTTTCGCCGGAAACGGTGGGAAGAGACTGGAAGCTGGCAAAGATGTGGCTGCTGCACGAGTTGAGCGAGCGAAACTGAAACATGGAGCCTGAACTTTGGCGTCGGGTTGAAGAGCTTTGCCAGCGTGCGATGGAGCTTGAGCAGAGCCGCCGCAGTGAATTTCTCGAACGCTCCTGTGGGACTGACAAAGAACTTCGGCGCAAAGTGGAGGCGCTACTGGCTCAGGAGACAAAGGCCGAGCATTTCATAGAGTCGCCCGCTCTGGAAGTGGTGGGCAAACTAGTGGCCCGCGAGCCAGGGAGAAGGGAAGGGGAATCGAAACTGATCGGCACTGCGGTGTCCCATTACCGCGTGGTTGAGAAACTCGGCGGCGGTGGGATGGGTGTGGTCTATAAGGCCGAGGACACGATGCTCGGCCGTTTTGTTGCCCTGAAATTTCTGCCTGACAACGTTTCTCAAGACCCGCAGGTTCTGGAGCGTTTCCGCCGTGAAGCACGCGCCGCCTCGGCTCTCAACCATCCCAACATCTGCACCATTCATGAGATTGGGCAACATGACGGCCAATGGTTCATCGTCATGGAGTTTCTGGACGGTGTGACCTTGAAACATCGCATCGGAGGAAAGCCGGTTGAGAAAGATGCTTTACTGAGTCTGGGAATTGAGATCGCGGACGGGCTGGACGCTGCCCACTCCAAGGGGATCGTGCACCGCGATATCAAGCCTGCGAATATTTTTGTCACCACGCGGGGACATGCCAAGATTCTCGACTTTGGGCTAGCTAAAGTCATACCGGTTCTCAGCAACGCACAACAGGCAGATGCTATGGCGCAGCCGACTGCGACCATTGAGGAGCGCCTGACCACTCCGGGAACGGCGGTGGGAACGATTGCGTATATGTCGCCGGAGCAAATACGGGCCAGGGAGTTGGATGTCCGCACGGACTTGTTCTCGTTCGGCGTGGTCATGTATGAGATGGCGACCGGGATGGCACCGTTCCACGGAGAAAGCACAGGAGTGATTTTCGAGTCCATCCTGAACCGGACACCGGTTCCGCCCGTGCGACTGAATCCCGATGTGCCTTCGGAACTAGAGCGGATCATCGACAAGTGTTTGGAAAAAGACCGCAACCTGCGCTACCAGCATGCCTCGGAGATGCGAACTGACTTGCAGCGGCTGAAGCGCGATTCCGATTCAGGCCATGCCGCCATGCCATCAATCGCGGCCACGTCGAAGCCCGCGGCGCTGAAATTCACTCGCTGGAAGGCGGTCACTGCCGCAACCATGCTGGTCATTGGTCTAGCCGCGGGTGGTTGGTTGTTTTTCTCTCACAACGCCCACGCGCTGACGGACAAAGACACCATTGTCCTGGCCGATTTCGACAACAAGACGGGCGACCGGGTATTCGATGACGCCCTGAAGCAGGCTCTGCGCGTGCAGCTTGAGCAATCGCCGTTCCTGAACGTCGTTTCCGACCAGGATGTGAGCCAGGAGCTTGCCTTGATGGGACGCTCATCGGGGCAACCCATGACTGCGGAGGTTGCGCGCGATCTTTGCCAACGCATCGGGAGCAAGGCGGTTTTAGCCGGTTCGATTGCCAGCCTGGGCGCCCACTACGTCATAGGCCTCAATGCTTTCAACTGCCACACGGGAAAAGGGCTGGGGAGCGAACAAGTAGAAGCAGACAGCCGCGAGCACGTCATAAAAGCTCTAGGCAGTGCGGGGACGAGAATTCGAGGGAAGTTGGGTGAATCGCTGGCGTCGGTGCAGAAATATGACACGCCAATCGAGCAGGCGACGACGCCTTCGCCCGAAGCCTTCCAAGCCTACAGCCTGGGACGCAAAGCCAGTTTGGACAGTGAGTGGGCGGGAGCAGTGCCATTCTTCGAGAGGGCTGTACGGCTTGACCCAAGTTTCGCCATGGCTTATGCCAGGCTGGGGACGTGTTACTCCAACATTGGAGAGAACAGCCTGGGAGCCAAAAACACCGCCAAGGCCTACCAACTGCGCGACCGGGTGAGTGAACCAGAGAGATGGTACATCGAGTCTCATTACTATGAGAATGTGACCGGCAACGAGGAAAATGCGCGCAAGGTCTATGAGCTTTGGGCGCAGACTTATCCACGCGACTTTCGTCCGATGCCGCCATTACAAGGGATCTACGCCAGGCTGGGGCAATATGATCAATCCCTGGCCGCTGCGCGGGACGCCCTTCGGCTGAGACCGGCGAGCGGCATGAACCAGGCCAATGTCGTGTTTTCGTACCTGGCTCTCGATCGCCTCGAGGAGGCTCGATCCGCGGCGGAGGAAGCGCTGGCGAAGAACTACGATTTCAGGAGTGTGCACGACGCTCTGTACCAACTTGCTTTTTTGCAGAGTGATGCCGCGGGAATGAAGCAGCAGGTGGCGTGGGGTGCAGGTAAGCCCGGAGTAGAAGATGCATTTCTTGTCAGCAGCGCCGACACCAGTGCCTACGCCGGGCGACTAGCGGAGGCCAGGGAGCTATCTCGGGCGGGGGCGGCTTCGGCAACACGGGCGGACGAGAAAGAGGTTGCTGCAGACCATGAGGCCAATGCGGCGCTGAGAGAGGCTCTGTTCGGCAATTTCGAACAAGCGCGGCAGCAAGCGGCAAAGGCACTCGCACATTCGTCTGGGCGCGACGTGCAATTTGAAGCGGGCCTCGCGTTGGCCCTAGCCGGGGAATCAAACCGGGCACAGAGAATCGCGAATGATTTGGCAAAGCTCTTCCCGGAGAGCACGGTCGTCCAGTTTAATTACCTGCCAGCGATCCGTGCCCAAATTGCCTTGAGCAGCAACGATTATTCCAAGGCTCTCGACGCCCTTCAGGCTGCAGCGCCCTACGATATGGGATCGATGGGCCGGATGTACCCAGTGTATGTGCGTGGAGACGCCTACCTGGCAGCGCATCAGGGCGGCGACGCGGCAGCAGAGTTTCAGAGGATCCTCGACCATCGTGGAATTATCGGGAACCTGCCGATCGGCGCTCTTGCTCATCTTCAACTCGGCCGCGCCTACGCTCTGCAAGGCGACGTGCTCAAAGCAAAGGCCGCCTACAAAGACTTCTTCACCCTCTGGAAAGACGCCGACCCTGATATACCGATCCTGAAGCAAGCCAAGGCGGAGTACGCGAAGCTGCAATGAATCGGGTGCATTGACATAGCCGAACGCAGACCATAGCATTCCTGCAATGCCCGGCCAAACCATAGTCGGCCAAAAATGATCGGCCAAAACATCTCGCACTACCGCATCATCGAAAAACTCGGCGGCGGCGGCATGGGGGTGGTGTACAAGGCTGAAGACACCCGCCTTCAGCGTTTTGTGGCATTGAAGTTCCTGCCCGATGAAGTAGCCAAGGATCCGCAAGCGCTGGAGCGCTTCCGCCGCGAGGCGCGCGCCGCGTCGGCTCTCAACCATCCCAACATCTGCACTATCTACGACATCGGCGAGGATGGGGAGCGGCTCTACATCGTGATGGAGTACCTCGAAGGCAGCACGCTGAAATACCGCATTGAGGGGAAGCCGATTTCGGTGGAGCAGTTGGTGGATTTCGGATCGCAGATTGCGGACGCGCTCGATGTGGCGCACACCGCAGGAATTGTCCATCGCGACCTGAAGCCGGCGAACCTGTTCATCACCAAACGTGGACAGGCGAAGATCCTTGACTTCGGTTTGGCTAAAGTGGCGGGGCAAGCACAGCCACACCCGGAACTGGCCGGAGCAACGCTGGCGACGGCGGCGGTTGATCCCGCGAATCTCACCAGCCCGGGCAGCACCGTGGGCACGGTGGCTTACATGTCTCCGGAACAGGCGCGCGGCGAAGAACTCGATGCTCGCACCGACCTGTTTTCTTTCGGCGCCGTGCTGTACGAGACCGCCACAGGGCGGCAGCCCTTTATCGGCAACACGTCTGCCGTGATCTTTGACGCCATCCTGAACCGGGCGCCGACAGCGCCGGTGCGGCTGAATCCCGATTTGCCCGCGGAACTGGAGCGGATCATCAACAAGGCGCTGGAGAAGGACCGCGACCTGCGTTACCAAGTGGCTTCGGAGATGCGCGCGGACCTGAAGCGCTTGAAGCGCGAAATAGATTCAGGGAAGAGTTCGGCAGTGAGTGCAGCCGCGCCGGTGATGACGCCGGCTTCGGGCTCAATCGCGGCAGCGCCTTCGTCCTCAGCAAGCCAATCGGCATCGGCGATCTCAGGCCCGGCTTCAGCCGCCGATCTAGGCGCAGAATCGAACAGAGCTGTTGCCGCGTCGTCGGCCATAATCCAACAACGTTCGGCCCGCAAGTATTGGGTCGCGGCGGTAGTCATGTTGCTCATCGCGTTGGCCGCGGCGGGGATCTGGTATTGGCGCTCCAAGCCGGGCACGGCACAAATCGAATCCATCGCGGTGATTCCATTCGCCACGGTTGGCGGCAATGCGGACACCGACTTCCTCAGCGACGGCCTCACGGAATCGTTAATCGCCAGCCTCACCCACGTGCCGGACCTGAAAGTGAAATCCCGTAATTCTGTTTTCCGCTACAAGGGCAAAGAGCTTGACGTGCAGAAAGTCGGCAAAGAGTTAACCGTCGATGCGCTGCTCACAGGACGTGTTGTGCAACGCGGAGATACCATCGAGGTAAGTGCCGACCTCACCAACGTGCAGGACAATACAGAAATCTGGGGCGGGCAATATGAGCGCAAAGCTTCGGATGTCATCTCGTTGCAGCAGCAAATTGCCGGCGACATCGCGGGCAAGCTGCGCTCGAAAATGAGCGGAGCGGAAAAGCAGCAAGTCACGAAACAAGGCACGCAAAATCCGGAAGCTTATCAGCTTTACGTGAAAGGCCGTTACTACTGGAACAAGCGCACCAGTGCCGACCTTATGACCGGGATTTCCTACTTCAATCAGGCCATTGATAAAGATCCTGGCTATGCGTTGGCCTATGCAGGACTGGCGGATTCCTATTCGGTGCTGGAGGCTTACGGCGCCGACCCCAAGGAGCTTGTCGCTAAATCGACCGCGGCGGCGCAAAAGGCTTTGGAACTTGATCCCACCCTCGCCCGTCCCCATGCCGATTTGGGCCTCGCCAAGATGCAATACTATTGGGATTTTTCCGGCGGCGAGGCTGAGTTCAGAAAAGCCTTTGAGCTTGATCCCAGTGACGCCACTGCGCATCAGTGGTTCTCCCAGTCGCTCTCTTATATCGGTGGCCGGGCGCAGGAATCGATCGAGGAAGGTAATCGCGCCCACGAGCTCGACCCGCTCTCGCCTATCATCGGATACGCGCAGGCGAGCGCTTACTTGTTTGACCGGCAGGTGGATAAAGCGATCGGGATGGAGAAAAAAGTCAATGAGGAGAATCCTACGTTTGGCCCCGGACACTGGGGGCTGGCACTGATGTATTGGGGCGCGCACAAGTATCCGCAGACGATTCAGGAATATCAGGCCTACGCCCAATTATCCGGGGACAAAAATATCGGGGAGCTGGCCGCTGCCCTTGACTCCGGCTTCCGCTCCGGCGGATGGCCCGCCGCCGCCCACAAGGCGATCGAGGTATTGCTCGCAGAACGCAAGGCGGGGACCAATTATACCGCTCCTTACGAAATCGCGGAATTCTATGCCGACTTGGGCGACAAGGACCACGCCTTCGAGTGGCTCAACACAGCATACCAGGAGCACAGCCCATTTCTGGTCATCCTTCCGGTTGACTTCACCTTCGACTCCCTGCGCTCCGACCCGCGTTTCACCGAACTGGTGCGCAAGGTCGGCTTCCCGGCGGCTACTCCATGACCGGCCAGACCATGATCGGCCAGACCATCTCGCACTACCGCATCGTCGAAAAGCTCGGTGGCGGCGGTATGGGCGTGGTGTACAAGGCCGAGGACACAGAACTCGGCCGCTTCGTGGCGCTGAAATTTCTGCCCGATCAAATGTCGCTCGATCCGCAGGCGCTGGAGCGCTTTCGCCGTGAAGCGCGCGCCGCGTCCGCCCTGAATCATCCCAACATTTGCACCATCTACGAAATCGGCAAGCACGGCGAACAGTCTTTCATCGCCATGGAATTTCTGGACGGGGTGACGCTGAAGCATCTGATCTCGGGCAAGCCAATGGATAACGAGACCATTCTCTCCCTGGCCATTGAAATTGCCGACGGGCTGGATGCCGCACACTCACAGGGGATTGTTCACCGCGACATAAAGCCTGCCAACATTTTTGTCACCCAGCGCGGACACGCCAAGATTCTGGATTTTGGACTGGCTAAAGTGGCAACGCCCGGTTCCTCCAGCCAGGTTGCATCGGCGAACACCATGACCGCCGCCATGGACGATCAGCATTTAACCAGCCCCGGCTCCACGCTCGGCACCATCGCCTATATGTCGCCCGAGCAGGCGCGCGCCAAAGGTCTGGACGCTCGCAGCGATTTGTTTTCCTTCGGCGCCGTGCTTTATGAAATGACAACCGGAACGCTGCCATTTCGCGGGGGCAGCCCTGCTGAGATATTCAAGGCCATTCTCGACACCGCCCCTGCGCCGGCGTTGCGGCTCAATCCTGACCTGCCTCCGGACCTGCAGCGCGTTCTCGACAAAGCTCTGGAGAAGGATCGCGACCTGAGATATCAGTCCGCCGCAGAGCTGCGTGCTGATCTGAAACGCCTGAAGCGCGAAACTGACTCAGGCAAATCAGCCGGCTCGTTACCCGCAGTGCAAGTGGCATCGCCACGGAAATACTGGGTAGCAGCGCTGTCTCTCATTCTAGTTGCGATGACCGCGGCCGTGGTCTGGTACTGGCGCTCCAAGCCGAGCACGGCACAAATCGAATCCATCGCGGTGATTCCATTCGCCACGGTTGGCGGCAATGCGGACACCGACTTCCTCAGCGACGGCCTCACGGAATCGCTGATCGCCAGCCTCGCCCACGTGCCGGACCTGAAAGTGAAATCCCGTAATTCTGTTTTCCGCTACAAGGGCAAAGAAGTTGACGTGCAGAAAGTTGGCAAGGAGTTGACCGTCGATGCGCTGCTCACCGGCCGAGTAGTGCAACGCGGAGACACCATCCAGGTCAGTGCCGACCTCACCAACGTTCAGGACAATACAGAAATCTGGGGCGGACAATATGAAGGAAAAGCCTCTGAGATTCTCGCTCTTCAACAGCATATCGCGGGCGATCTTGCTGGGCGCCTGCGCGCGAACCTCAGCGGATCGGAAAAGCAACAACTCTCCCGCCAAGGCACACAAAATCCCGAGGCCTATCAGCTCTATGTCAAGGCCCGCTACTACTGGAACAAACGCACCACCGCCGATCTGGAGACCGCGCTATCTTTCTTCAACCAAGCGATTGATAAAGATCCCAACTATGCGCTTGCCTATGCCGGCTTGTCCGACGTCTATACCGTGATCCCCGATTACACCGGCGCTAACCCAAGAGAACTCATTCCCAAAGCCAAAGCCGCGGCGGAGAGGGCCCTGGAACTTGACCCCACGCTGGCGCGTCCGCATGCCGATCTGGGTTCCGACGAGATGCAGTTCGACTGGAATTTTTCGGGCGGCGAGGCCGAACTCAGAAAAGCTTTCGCCCTCGACCCCAGCGACGCCACCGCCCATCAGTGGTTCTGCCAGGGGCTCGCCTATATAGGACGGCTGCAGGAGGCGATCGCCGAGTGCAACCGTGCCCATGAGCTCGACCCGCTTTCCCCCATCATCTCCTATGCCCTCGCCGACGCCTACCGCATGAACCATCAGTTCGACAAGGCGATTGAGATTGATAACAAGGCGAGCGCCGACAATCCCGCCTTTCCCGTGACTCATCAAGGCCTGGGCTATAGCTATTGGGACGAGCGCAAATACCCGGAGGCCATTCGCGAATTTCAAACCTATGCCGGGCTGCTGGGAGACGAGAGTTGGCTCGCATACACGGCCGCACTCGACTCCGGCTTTCGCTCCGGCGGATGGCCAGCGGCCTTGCGCAAAGGGGCGGAAACGCTGGTCGCCCGGCAGAGGGTCCATCCCGACTATCTCGCCACCTACTTGATTGCTGAAACCTACGCCGATCTCGGAGACAAAGACCGCGCGCTGGAGTGGCTCAATGTTGCCTACGAGCAACGAAGCATGTATCTGTGCCAGTTGCCCACGGACCAATTGTTCGATTCCCTGCGCTCCGACCCGCGTTACGCCGAACTGGTGCGCAAGATCGGGTTTCCGCAATAGTCGGAGCGGCCGTTGCGTTTTTTCAGAATCCCGCCTTCGCAAGACGTGATCACAGAAAGCGCCATATGCTCACGAGCATTGTCTGTGACGGATGAGCAACCCCGGCGCCAGGATCGCGCCGGTCATGGCTCGACCGAAGCCAGAATGTAGTCGGTCAGGAGTTTTTCAGTTTGCTCGTGCATGCCGTGGGTGTTGTAGTTCGTGCTGGTAATCACCGCCACCAGGTCCAACTGAGGGACGACCACGATTTTGTTACCGCCATTCCCGGTCATGAAGAACGCGGGATAACTCTTGTCGCCGGATTTGAACGACTTGAGCCACCAGAGATATCCGTATTCGGTTGTTTCATCGATGCGCGCGTGCGGCCGGGTTGAATTCCGCACCCATTCGTCGCTGACGATTTGGCGTCCCTGCCAGCGGCCACCGTCCAGATAGAGTTGGCCGATTTTCAGAAGGTCGAGGCTGCTGAGTCGGAGCCCGCCCCCGGTCTGCGGAATGTTCATGGGGGAGTACACCCACTGGACGCTGGTGATGCCGAGCGGCGCGAACAACTTCTGTTGAGCGTAACGGTCGGCGCGCATTCCCGTGGATTTTTCGAGAACTTCGCTGAGGGTGAAGGCTCCTCCGGTGCAGTAGCTGAAGTAGCGGCCATACGGCGGCGCTTCGGCTTGCTCGCCCACACGCATACGCCCGCGGATCGGCAAGTCCAGAATGAATTGCGCCCAGTCTTCCACGAGATACATGCGTTCTTCGTTTCCGCGGGAAGCATCGTTCCAGTCGTCGCACTCGAGCGGCGAGCTCATGGTGAGGAAATCCTCGACCGTAATCGCGGCTTTGCGAGGGTCTGGATTCTGAAGCCGGCGAGCATGATCGGGTAACAGGGCAAGCACCTTGGCATCCACTCCAGTTAGTTTCTTTTCGTCGATAGCGATGCCCACGAGCACGCCGGTAATGGTCTTGGTAGCCGAACGGGTGTCGCGCAGACTGCTTGCGTCACCCTCCACATAGTCCTCATAGGCGAGTTTGCCGTGGCGGGCGATTAGAATGCTTCCGATTTTTTTAAACTCGTCAGTGCGAACGGCGGCACTCATGGCGTGGAGCTTCGCATCCGAGAGGCCGCTGTCAGAGAAGCTTATGTTAGTCCAACCGCTATTGGTGGGTTGAGTTTGAGCGGCTGCCGCGAGGGGACAGAGCGCAAGTGCGAGTGCCCAGAAAACCCGGCGGGATGCAAACACAGATGTACCTCACGCATTAGACGCGGGATTGCGAGGTTCGTAAGCGCCGAGACCAGCGAATTGGTCGCAGCGGTAGTCTGCTGCTACCGAAGCCGAAACTATCACCTGGCGAATACGTTGTTTGACCTGGCCTTCCTGGAATGTTATAAAGACTGGTCTTGTGCCAGATCAGCTCTGGGGGGCTTTGGCTTCTCTGTAAGCGAGCTTTCTGGGGCAGAACATCCGACGCGGCCAAACTCAGCACTCCGGTATAGTCTTGCGGTGGAAGCGTGTTCGGAACTCCGGCAATGGGCTCCGGCGTTCTATTAACGAAGACTGTCCCAGTGCCGGTTGAGGCACCTGTAAGTCATCCTTATAATTTCTATTCCCTGGAGGATTACCCATGAGCATCTGGCCCGCTCAAGTTGCGTCCCAAGGACGCGGTTTGGCCAAAACCCTGGCGACGACTGCGGCAGCCGCGCTCGCTGTCGTGACGTTCGGCGCTTCCGCCGCTTTGGCCCAGCCTGCCGAAACCGGCGGCGAGGCCGCCCTGAAACTTCCCGATCTTTCGTCGGTTTCGTTTCTGGGCATGGACGGCCACAGTCTGCTCATGATCGGCATTTTATTTTGCATTGCCGGTTTGGGCTTCGGGCTTGCCATCTACATGCGCCTGAAGAATCTTCCGGTGCATCGCGCGATGCGCGAGATTTCGGAACTGATCTACGAGACCTGCAAGACCTATCTCACAACCCAGGGCAAGTTCCTGCTGCTGCTGTGGGTATTCATCGCGGTGGTGATCGTTCTGTACTTTGGGGTACTGGCGCCCGTGCCGGGAAAGAGTGTGAGCACTACCCTGCCCATCATCCTCGCCTTTAGCCTAGTGGGAATTGCGGGCAGCTTCGGGGTGGCGTGGTTCGGCATCCGGGTAAACACCTTCGCCAACTCGCGGACGGCTTTCGCGGGACTGCGCGGCAAGCCCTATCCCATCTACAGCATTCCCCTGCAGGCCGGCATGAGCATCGGCATGATGCTGATCAGCGTGGAATTGCTGATCATGCTTTTCATCCTGCTGTTCGTTCCCGGGGACTATGCCGGGCCTTGCTTTATCGGCTTTGCTATCGGCGAGTCACTGGGAGCTGCAGCCTTGCGTATTGCCGGTGGCATCTTCACCAAGATTGCGGACATCGGCTCTGACCTGATGAAGATCGTTTTCAAAATTAAAGAAGACGATGCGCGCAATCCCGGGGTGATCGCTGACTGCGTCGGCGACAATGCCGGTGATTCGGTGGGACCCAGCGCCGACGGCTTCGAGACTTATGGGGTGACAGGCGTCGCGCTCATCACCTTTATTCTCCTGGGCGTGAAGAGTCCCACGGTCCAGGTGCAACTGCTGGTATGGATCTTTGTCATGCGCATTATGATGCTGGTCTCCAGCGCCACGGCCTACTTCATCAATAGCGCAGTGGCGCGCAGCCGCTACGGCAACGTGGACCAGATGAATTTTGAGGCGCCGCTGACTTCCCTGGTGTGGCTCACGTCGGTGGTATCCATCGTTTTGACGTATATCATTTCCAGCCTCATTGTTCCGGACATCGGCGGCGACACCAGCCAATGGTGGAAGCTGGCGACGATTATTTCCTGCGGCACGCTGGCCGGCGCGCTGATCCCGGAACTGGTAAAAGTCTTTACTTCGACGGAATCACGCCACGTGCGCGAGGTCGTGATTTCGTCCCAGGAGGGCGGAGCTTCGCTGGGAATTTTGTCCGGCTTTGTGGCGGGGAATTTCTCGGCCTACTACCTGGGATTCTCCATGGTCATTCTCATGGCGGTTGGGTACGAAATGAGCACTATGGGACTGGGGGCAGCGGCTACCATGATCGCGGCACCGGTTTTTGCTTTCGGATTGGTGGCGTTCGGATTCCTGGGCATGGGCCCGGTGACCATCGCGGTGGACTCCTACGGTCCGGTCACGGACAATGCGCAATCCGTTTACGAGCTCTCGCTGATTGAGCAAGTTCCGGGAATCGAGGCCGAACTCAAGAAGGATTACAACTTCAATGTGAACTTCGAACACGCCAAGCACATGCTGGAGGCGAACGACGGCGCGGGCAATACCTTCAAGGCCACGGCCAAGCCGGTGCTGATCGGGACCGCGGTGGTGGGAGCCACGACCATGACTTTTTCCATCATCATGGCGCTGACCAACGGCCTCACGGAAAATGTCAACAAATTGTCGTTGCTGCACGCTCCCTTCCTGCTGGGGCTGATCAGCGGAGGCGCCATCATTTATTGGTTCACCGGGGCTTCCACGCAGGCGGTGAGCACTGGAGCTTACCGCGCGGTGGAGTTCATCAAGGCCAACATTCACCTGGAAGGCGTGGAAAAGGCGTCGGTTTCCGACAGCAAGAAAGTGGTGGAGATCTGCACCAAGTACGCGCAGAAAGGGATGCTGAACATTTTTATCGCCGTCTTTTTTGTGACCCTGTCGTTCGCGTTCGTGGAACCATTCTTCTTTATCGGATACCTGATCTCCATCGCGATTTTCGGCCTCTACCAGGCCATCTTCATGGCCAACGCCGGCGGCGCATGGGACAACGCGAAGAAGATTGTCGAAGTCGAATTGAATCAGAAAGGCACCGAACTGCACGCCGCCACGGTGATCGGCGATACGGTGGGTGATCCGTTCAAAGACACGTCGTCGGTGGCGCTGAATCCGGTTATCAAGTTCACTACGCTGTTTGGTTTGCTGGCGGTTGAGCTGGCGGTGAAGCTGACGGAAAGCGGCTCAGGGCTCGCCCATCTGCTGGCCCTGGTATTCTTTGTGATTTCTTTCTTCTTTGTGTACCGCTCGTTCTACGGAATGAGAATTGGGAAAGAACTGGTGGGCGGCAAAGCCGCGCATTGAGCGAGTCAGTGAATCAAGAAGCCATGCGGCGCGCCGGGAGGCGGCGTTTTAATTAACCACGAAGGACAAAAAGGAGCACGAAGGAAAGCTCAAGACCACAACTTCGTGTGCCTTTGTGTCCGTTGTAGTTTATGAACTCAGGGCGCGTGGTCACTCCCCTTTCATCTTTTCTTTCACGTTGTGAGCCAGCTTTTCGATTTCTTCCGCCTTCTTAATTACGTCCAGCGAAAGCGTGTTCTCATTCGATTTGTCCACATACTGCTTCAGTTCGGTCGCCAGTTTCAGGAGCGCGTCCGTGTCGGTTTTGATCTGCTCCTGCCGCTGCTTATTTGCCGCCTTGGCCGTTTCTTTTTCCATCTGGGCGCGGGCCGCGTCATCGGGAGCGGGAGGCGAAGCCGGACTCGGAGGGGGAGGAAAACCCTGCGAGTGGCTGGCATGTTGAGCTAAACCGAGCGACGAAGCAAAAAAAACAAGCGCGAGCAAGCATGGCGTGATGCGCACAATCACCTCGGTAAGGCTACAGGGAAATAATGCCGATTATACGGCGCGGTCAGGTTCAAAGCCGTGCGTGCGCTTGCTATAATCGCGCCCGTGGCTCTGCATCATATATTTTCGTGGGTGACGGTCCCGGAGGAGGGAAACCTGCCGGCGCTGCTGCGCGGCTGGGGCGAAGACGCGCGGACATTCCTCCGCCACGACGTTCCGAAAATCGTTCTAGTCATGGTGGTGTCTTTTGTGTTGATCCGGCTGCTGCGCCTGATCACGGGCAAAGTGGCCGCCGTACAGACCCGCAAACTTCCTTCCGGCATTCGGGCTCAGCAGGTGCGCACGCTGGCCAGCGTCATCACCAGCATCGGCGTATTTCTTATTGTGTTTGTCGCGGCGCTGGAACTGCTTCCGCTGCTGGGACTGAATCTCGGCCCGCTGCTAGCCAGCGCCGGCGTCGCCGGCCTGGCTATCGGGTTCGGCGCCCAGACTCTGGTGCATGACTTCATCAACGGATTCTTCATTCTTCTGGAGAACCAGTACGACATCGGCGACAACGTCCGAATTGCGGGGGTGAAGGGCACGGTGGAGACGATGACCCTGCGCGCCACCGTTCTTCGCGACGACGATGGTACGGTGCATACCGTTCCCAACAGCCAAATCACCATAGTCTCGAACGCCACGCGCGATTGGACACAGACGACTTTGCGGGTGGTGGTGGCTTACAGCGAACCGAGCGATAAGATTGTCAAGCTGCTACAACAGATTGGGGACGACATTCGCCATGATCCGGCTTACGCCCAGGACATCGTAAGCGATATTGAGGTTCCCGGCATCGATCGCATAGGAAACGGCGAGGCGGAATACCTGATGCTGATTAAGACCAAACCTAATAAGCAGTGGGCGATAAGCCGTGAGTTGCGACGGCGCATCAAGGATTCGTTTCAGCAGAACAATGTTCAGACCGCGGGGCCGGGGAGGGTGTATGTGGTGGACCAGGGAAAGTAGGACCTAGGCCCGTCGTGTAGTCACCGTACGGCGAAGTGGAGAGAAGTCAAAGCTTTTCGATGAATTCCGTGGAGGTGACACCGGCCTGCTTAAGAACTCCCCGCAGTGTTCCGGTCGCTAGTTCAGTGTGCAACGGGACAACGCAACCCGCAGCTCTTGATGGTCCGATACGCTTCATGACGACATGACTCCCGCGTTGCCGGATTTGGATAAAACCCAAGCGTTCGAGAGCGCGGATTCGCTTCTGCCCCTGAAACACGGGGCAGTTTAGGCATAGTGCGCCTCGAAGACGGTTACCAGCGGACGGCTGGAATTTTCGGGTGGGAATTCCTCCAAATACAGCTCGGTCGCTTCCTTGAGGTTGGCAATGGCTTCTTCGACAGTCTTACCCTGGCTGACTGTTCCCACTTCAGGGCACTCGGCCACGTAGAGGTCTCGCTCCTTGTGTAAGACAGCCGTGAATGTGCCTATGGGCATAGCCACCCTCCTGATAACCGTTAGTGTACATCTCGGCGCGGCTGTATCGGCCGTCATCCACCAGCCCTAGGCCAGCGAGTACTTCCCTCTTTCGATCACTTTTTCTGCGATCTGCTGGCGCAATGCGATGGTATTGAACGGTTCGTGCTTGGCCAAGCGGCGCAGAATCGCCAACTGCGTCCGCAGCATATCGCCCTCGGCGACTGCGGCAATCACTTTCTTCGCGGCCGCTTCAATCTTCTCCATCGCCTGCGACAGGTAAACGCGGGTCATCGCGATGGGCAACTCTGCGGCTGCTTCTCCGTTGCGCTCGGCAATTTTTTGCGCGCGCAACACCGCAGTTTCCATGGCGTAGGTTTCAATCACCACGTCGGCGATCGCGCCCATGATCTCCTCCTGATCCTGAATTGCCTGCATATATTTCTGCGTGGCTGCACCGGCGACAAACAATCCCAGCTTTTTAGCGGATGCCACCAGTTTGCGCTCTTCGGCGAGTGGACCTTCCACGTCCTCGCCCAGGCTAGGGCCGGCCAGAACTTCATCCATCAACTTCTTGATGGCAGGCATGAGCGGCAACTGGCCACTCATCGCCCGCTTCAGAAGGAATCCTGTGATGATGAGGCGGTTGATCTCGTTCGTGCCCTCAAAGATGCGGTTGATACGGGCGTCGCGGTAGGAGCGCTCGGCGGGATATTCCTCGACGAAGCCGTACCCGCCGTAGATTTGCACCATCTCGTCCACAACGTAGTCCACCATCTCCGAGCCCCAAACCTTGATGATGGAGCACTCGACGGCGTACTCTTCAATGGCCTTGCGGGTTTCCTGAGCCGCGTTGGCTGACGATTTATCAACCTCGCTGAGCGCTACATCCATCATGCCCACGGTGCGGTAGATCAGAGACTCGCCGGTATAGATTCCGACCGCCATGTTGGCGAGTTTTTCGCGCACCAGTCCGAAGTCGGCGATGACCTTGCCGAATGCCTTGCGCTGTTTGGCATAGCCGGTCGCGTTTTCAAGAGCCAGGCGCGCGCCGCCCACGCACATGGCGCCCAGTTTGAAGCGGCCTACGTTGAGAATGTTGAAGGCAATCACGTGACCCTTGCCGATCTCGCCGAGAACGTTTTCTACTGGAACCTTGCAGTCATTGAGAATGATCGGGCAGGTGGACGATCCGCGGATGCCCATTTTGTGCTCTTCCGCGCCGACGGAGAAGCCGGGGAAGCCGCGCTCGACAAGGAAAGCGGTGAACTTTTCGCCATCCACTTTGGCAAAGACGGTGAACAGGTCGGCAAAGCCGGCGTTGGTGATCCACATTTTCTCGCCGTTGAGGATGTAGTGCTTGCCGTCTTTGGAAAGTTCGGCTCTGGCGCGGCAGTTCAAGGCGTCTGAACCAGAAGACGCTTCCGAGAGCGCGTAGGCCCCGACGATTTCGCCGGCAGCGAGACGCGGCAGATATTTCTTTTTTTGTGCTTCGGTTCCGAAATACACGATGGGCAATGTGCCGATGCCGGAGTGTCCGCCCCAGGTGGTGGCGAAGCCCGCGTACTTGGCGATGTGCTCGGCGATCACGGCAGCGGTGACTTTGTCCATTTCCAGGCCGCCGTAGGCCTCGGGAATCTCGACTCCGCTGAGGCCGAGGTCGCCGGCTTTCTTCAAGAGATCGCGAGTGACGGAGAAGTCCTTGTGCTCGATCTTCTCGATGTTGGGGACAATCTCGTGGTTGGCGAACTCTTCGGCGGTTTGGCCGATCAATTGATGCTGCTCGGTGAAATCTTCGGGAGTGAAAATTTCGCCGGGACGGCGGGACTCGAGCAGAAAGCTGCCGCCAGAGATTTTGGTGCTGGGAACTGCCGTCGTGGCCATGGAACCCCTTTTAACCACGAAGGACACTAAGGGACACGAAGGAAGCCATCTCCATCAGGGCCTTTGTGCAACGTCGTGTCCTTTGTGGTTTACGCTTCTATTTCCAGTCGGTACCGTTCACGAAGCGCTTGATGCCGTCCTTCAAATGGACAACCTTGAAGTTTATAAGCAAGCCCAGAGATTTACCACTGAGCTTGAGGTACGAAAGGAGTTGGGCTTGATGGACCGGCGAAATAGCATCCACGGACTTGATCTCTACTACGACGAGATTCTCGACTAACAAGTCCATGCGGTAGCCGAGTTCCAGCTTGACCCCGCGATATACCACGGGCAGACCGACCTGGGCCGCAGACCGGTATCCAGCATCGTTGAGTTCGTGCTGCAGGCAGGCGGTGTAGGTACTCTCCAGCAAGCCAGGACCAAGCTCGGTGTGGACTTTCATGGCGGCTGTGATAACAGCATGGCTAACATGCTGGGCGGTGAGTCGCAGAACTGTGGTTGTGGCCATGGCAGAAGTGTCAGCCCGACCGGACTCGAAGCCAAGGTCATTCATCACATGGAGCTTGTGATTTCCCTTCGTGGAACTTTGCGTCCTTTCTGGCAGATCGGGTTCTTAAACCACAAAGGGCACGAAGGGACACGTAGGTAAACATGATTCGCGTGTTGAAAACGAATTCCTCAGCCTCAATTCAGGTTTTCGAAAATTCCGGCGGCGCCCATGCCTCCGCCGACGCACATCGTGACCATGCCGTAGCGCGCGTTCCGGCGCTTGAGTTCGCGGATGATGGTCGCCGTCAGCTTCGCCCCGGTGCAGCCCAGGGGATGGCCCAGAGCGATCGCGCCGCCGTTGGGGTTGACGCGCTCAGGGTCGAGGCCAGCTTCTTTGATGACAGCCAGCGATTGCGCGGCAAAAGCTTCGTTCAATTCGATCACGTCAATGTCCGAGAGCTCTAGGCCGGCGAGCTTTAGGGCTTTGGGAATCGCGAACACGGGACCCAGACCCATTTCTTCCGGCTTGTATCCTGCCGTCGCGAACGATAGGTAGCGCGCCAACGGCTTGATGCCGAGGCTTTTCGCGCGCTCCGCTGACATGACCACCGCGGCGGCGGCGCCATCGGACATCTGCGAAGAATTGCCGGCGGTGACCGTGCCCTTCAGGTGAAACGCAGCCTTGAGCGAGAGTAGAGCGTCAAGCGACGTGTCAGCGCGTGGGCCTTCGTCTATTTTGAATACGATCTCTTGTCTCTTTGGCTTCGAGCCATTCGGAACGCTGAAGCTAACCGGGACTGCGACGGTTTCGTCATCAAACTTCCCGGCTTGAATTGCGGCCAGCGCTTTCTGATGGCTGCGATAGGAAAATTCGTCCGCGGCTTCGCGGGTGATTCCAACGCGCTGGCCTACGCGCTCGGCGGTGAGGCCCATGGTGAGGTACGCGTCTGGATAATGATCCACCAGCCAGGGATTGGGCGATATCTTATGCCCGCCCATGGGAATCATGGACATGGATTCGGTGCCACCGGCGACGATGACCTCCGCTCCGCCGCTCATGATGCGCTCGGCGGCCATGGCAATGGCTTGCAGCCCCGAGGAGCAGAAACGGTTGATGGTGAGCGCCGAGACCTCGACCGGCAGCCCGGCGCGCAGCGAAGCGATGCGGGCGACGTTCATTCCTTGCTCGGCCTCGGGCATGGCGCAGCCGAGGATGACGTCTTCAATCTCTTTGGCGTCCACCTGCGGCACGCGTTCGAGCGCGCCCTTGATGGCGACGGCGGCGAGTTCATCGGGACGGGTGGCGCGGAGCGTGCCTTTGAAGGCGCGTCCCACGGGCGTACGGACAGAAGAAGCGATGACGACTTCACGCATGAGAGTTCCCGGCTTTCAGTTGTTCGTTCCAGCGATCATCTGATTGGATGCCTGGCATCCTGCCGGAGCTTCACTTGGCGGGGGCGTAGAAGTAATAGTCCGCCGTGTAACTGCTCTTGGTTTCGGCGTCGCGATGGGACTCGTCGCATCCGGTGGACGGCGGCTTGCCACCCTGCGTGTGGATGCGCTGAATGGTCGTTACGTTATCGAGCAGACCGTTTCCGGAGTGACTGACGACAGTCACCAACAGCCAGGGAATGGAGTCGGAGTCGAGAGACTCCACACGGGCGACTGCCTTGCCTGTGACCGCGCTGCCATCCTTCAGCGTCCAAGTGGGACCGGCGGAGTGCTGTCCGATGACTTTATTTTTGCGATCGTGAAGCTCGGCCTCGGGCGCCTTGAGGGTCCAGGTGAACTTGCCGTCGGCACCGGCCTGGCAGGTATAGATCTGCGATCCAGAAGCGCGCGCCGACAAAACAACCTCTTCGCCTGCGGGAGCCTTGATGGTGTCGGGCAAGTCGGGCGGAGGCTCTTTCTGCGGAGAATTGGCTTGAGCAGTTGCGAGGGGCGCAAGCATGAGGACGACCAGCCCAAGGACCGCGGCAGCAGCTAGCAGAGGTCTTCGCATGAGGGCGATTGTAGCAGGGAGGACACCGGTCCATTCTTCGGTAGTGTCCTAAATTCATCAACCACAAAGGACACGAAGTTGCACAAAGGTGTGAAGCCCAGGGTTTCCTTCGTGCTCCGTGTGTCCTTCGTGGTTGATTAGGACACCACCGCGGCGGGGTGAGGCCCTGTCGCCAGTGTTACGGTTTAGCCCAATCCTGCCAGGAGAGTCCTTTCACTCGCGAGAACTCGGAGAGGTTGGCTGTCACCAGAGTCAACTGACGCGCCATGGCCTGACCCGCGATAAGGTAGTCGTACGCGCCGATCGGTCTGCCGGCGGCTTCCAAGGTGGCTCGGATCGAGCCTGCTGCGCGGGAATCCTCGTTCTCGAACGGAAGCGCGATAACTGAACTGGACAGGAGCATTTGGAGGCGCTGGGTATTTATTTCAACGCGTGTGCTCTTGGCGATTCCATACCAAAGTTCGAAGGCAACGACCGAAGAGACATAGACTTGGAAATTTCCCCGAATGGCCTTCTCAAACCGGCTGCGAACGGCAGCGGGGACCCCGTTCATCACCGCGATGCAAGCGTTCGCGTCAAGCAAGTAGCTCACTTGAGAGCCGGACGCCTGGTTGCTGGGGGCTGTTTGCCCCTGGATGGGAACGGCTGGGAATCCAATTCATCGAGCCTGCGGAATAATTCCGCTGGGTCTTGGATGACCGGCTCGAGAAGGACGCCTTCGGCCACGCGCCGGATGCGCACCCGATCACCCTCAAAACGAAACTCCCGCGGCAAGCGCACCGCCTGGCTGCGGCCGTTCTGGAAGAGCTTGGCTATGTCGGTTTTGGGCATTCTGGGCTCCGAAGTCTCTGATCGAGTATATATCAATCATATATACCATGCAAATCGCGCGGCCTCCGCAGCCTTCGTCCCGGAAAGCCCGCCGTGCGCTTGGCTTCGCGAGGCTGCCACTCCGCGGAGGATGACAGTTTAGAGAGATCCCGGCAGCCGCTTCGCAAGGGTGCAGTACAGATCCACGGCGTCATGCAGTTGCTTTTTCTCGATGTACTCGCCTGCGGTATGGGCGACGTGAATTGAGCCCGGGCCGACGAGCAGCGGCTCGCCCCAGTTGGTGAGTGCCGGGAGATCGGTAGTGAAAGCTGCGACCATGGTGGGTAGACCGTCGAGAGTGCGCAGGCGCACGAACGGGATCTCCAGGACAAACTCGGCCTTGACCAAGCCGTGCACCGTTTTTTCGATTGCGCGGCGCAGTCCCTCGCTGGGTCCGACGAGCCGATAGAGCAAGTGCGCCCGCGCGTGGTCGGGAATGACGTTGGGGGCGCGACCGCCTTCGATTACACCGATGTTCATGGTGCTCGGGCCGATGCCTTCCACGGCCGGCAGTTTCATGGCCCGCAAGCGGTTCAAAGCGTCGAGCAGTTTATCAATCGCCGACTCGCCCAGTTCGGGATACGCCGAGTGCGCCATGCGGCCTTTCGCGGTTAGCTCGACTCGCAACGTTCCCTTGGAGGCAATTGCGATACGGTTTTCGGTGGGCTCGCCGTTCACCAGAAACTTGCAGCCGGGAGAATTTTGATTGGCAACTTTGGCGCCCTGGCTGTCGCGTTCTTCGCCCACTAGAAAAAGCAACCCGACGTGAATGCCTTCCGCGCGCAGCTTTTCCGCCGCGGCGATCTGAGCGGCGATGATTCCCTTGGCATCGCACGAGCCGCGCCCGTAGATGCGGGATTCATCTTCCGAGGAGGGAATGAACGGCGGGACAGTGTCCATGTGAGTGGAGAAGACGACGGCGGGGCGGGGCCGCTCGGGCGAGATCGCGTAAAGGTTGAAGCGGTCGCCTTCCACCGGCATTTTCTTCGTCTGGTAGCCCAGGCGGCAGAGTTCACCATAGAGGTAGTTTCCGACTGCGGACTCGTTGCCGGAGATGGATTCGATGTCCACGAGCTGGCAGGTGAGCGTGACGGCGTCCATGGGGGAGAGGATAGCAGAGGCTTCAGGGGGATGGGCGAGAGCAGAAGGCAGAAGTAGGAAGTCAGAAGTCAGAAGTCAGAAGTAAGAAGGCAGAAGGCAGAGGGCAGAAGTAAGAAGGCAGAAGGCAGAAGGCAAAAGTAAGATCTCAGAGATGACGCCTGAAGACAGAGGATGCTTCTGCATTCTGACTTCTCAACGTCTGGCTTTTTACATCAGCCATTGCCCGTGTAATCTGACGTTGTGATTGCTTCGAAGGCATCCATTCGTTCGCTTTTTGTGGACGGCCCGGCAGGGCGGCTGGAGGCGCTGCTCAACGTGGGGTCTGAGGATGCGACCCACGCCGCGCTGGTGTGCCATCCGCATCCGCTTTTTGGCGGGACACTGCATAACAAAGTGGTGTTTCATGCCATGAAAGCCCTGCACAGTTTTGGATTTCCTGTGCTGCGCTTCAATTTTCGCGGGACTGGCCTGAGCCAGGGCGCGCACGATGAAGGCCGGGGTGAAATCGAGGACGTGGGCAGCGCGCTCGATTGGCTGGATCGGGAGTTTCGCCTGCCGATCATCTTGGCCGGATTCTCGTTTGGGGCGGCGGTGGGGCTGCGGGCCGCGTGTCCGGATACACGGGTGAAAGCAGCGATTGGGTTGGGACTTCCGGTGGCGGCGGTTCCTGACTCGCAGGGAGAAGCCCGAAATTACGATTTCGATTTCCTGAAAACGTGTGACAAGCCAAAACTGTTCGTCAGCGGCGCCCGCGATCAGTTCGGACCACGGGCGCAGTTGGAGACAGTTGTGCAGTCGTCTGCCGATCCGAAGAAGCTGGTGATCATTGAAGACGCGGACCACTTTTTCGAAGGCCGTCTGCGCGAGATGCGGGAGCAGGTTGAGCTGTGGGTGAGAGAGATGCTGAAGTCTTAGAGCGGCCCTCTTTGCGATGTTCCTGCTCCCAGTGCAGCAGGAGATCTGGTTCTTCGGCGAGGCAACCCATCAGGCGGTCAATGTAATCCTCGGTTATGGGCTGCAAGACGCTCCTTCCAAACTGGTCTTCAAGAATCCTGACCTTGGTGCCGGTCTTGATGCCGTGCTTGCGGCGCAGCTGGGCTGGTACGACAAGTTGGCCCTTCGAGGTAAAACTGTAGCAGAAGCTAAGATACCCAGGAAGCAAACAACTGCAGATTCCTCGTCGCCTCGCTCCTCGGAATGACAAGGGTGTGGGATTGTCACACCCTGCTAAAGCCCGAAAGTCTCCGGCCGGCACCTTCTATAATCCTCCCCATGTCCTTGAGCGAGGCGGAGCGCGAAGCACAAGCGGCGGAAATGCGGCTGACGGCGGGGCGGATCTTCGATCATGCGCTGGCGGAGGCCGGTATTGACCGGGCGTTCGAGCGGCAGGTTTGGTGCGAGCGCGGGGTGTTGCGCATCGGCGAAGATCTTTATGACCTGGGCTCCTACAGCCGTGTGCTGGTGGTTTCAATCGGCAAGGCGGCGCACACCATGGTCAGCGCGCTGGAGATGCGGGCCGGAGACCGCTTTGAAGGAATCGTCGCCACTTCCGTCGAACCTGCTGCCCAGGTGCGCGGCTTCCGGTATTTTCACGGCGGGCATCCGACGCCGAATCAGGAGTCGATTCGCGCGGCGGAAGCGATGCTCAAGTCTTTGAACGCCCTGAATGCGGCGTCGCTGGTGATTTTCATGATCAGCGGCGGAGGATCATCAATCGCGGAGAAGCCGATTGATGATGAGATCTCGCTCGATGACCTGATCGCGACATACCGGGCGCTGGTGCACTCGGGCGCGCCCATCGCGGAGATGAATGCGATTCGCAAGCACCTGTCGGCAGTGAAGGGAGGACGACTGGCGCAGGCCGCATATCCGGCGCAGCAGGTTTCACTGCTGATCTCGGATGTGCCTGACAATACGCCGGACGCGCTGGCGTCCGGGCCGACCATGGCGGATTCAACATCCGTAGAGGATTGTTTTACGGTCGCCGCAAAATATGAATTGCCGGGACAGTTCCCGGCATCGGTGCGGGAGCTGTTCGAGAGGCACGCGCTGGAGGAGACTCCGAAGTCGGACGATCCGGCGTTTTACCGGTCGCGCTGGTGGACACTGTTGTCGAATGCATCGCTGGTCGAGGCCTGCAAGACGGAGGCGGAGCGGCTGGGGTTCGCGGTGGAAGTTGACAATAGTTGCGACGATTGGGATTACGAGCGGGCAGCGGATTATCTCTTGAACCGGGTGCGAGAGCTGCGCAAGAAAGCAGAACGGGTTTGCTTGATTTCCGGCGGAGAAGTTACGGTCAAGGTGACAAATGGAGGCACGGGCGGACGCAATCAGCAGTTTGCACTGGCTTGCGCGCGGAAAATTGCCGGGGAAAGCATTGCGGTGTTGAGCGCAGGGACGGATGGGATTGACGGGAACAGTCCGGCGGCGGGGGCGGTGGTGGACGGAACGACACTGGTGCGCGCCAAGGCGCGCGGGGTTGATGCGGAGGCTGCTTTGGCGGGTTTTGATGCGTATCCGTTTTTCTCGGGGGTGGGCGACGCGATTGTGACGGGGCCAACGGGGAATAATTTGCGGGATTTGCGGATATTGATCGCTTACTAAGGCGGTTTGCTAAAGCAAGCACGATGAATTGTCAGGCCTGCACGCGAGATCCCTCACCCGGCTGAACTGCGCCGGGTTTCGGGATGACGCCCACAAGAAGCGGCTCAGAAGAATTGGGTTACGCCTTCTTCCATCACGCGTACGCGATCTTCGATTCCGGCTGCCTTGGCTTCTTCCTCCAGGAGCTGTAACGGCTCGTCCATGGGTTCGTGGGATAAGCGGAACGTCCCGTAGTGCATGGGAACCATCCAGCGGGCCTGAAGATCGAGAAAGGCGCGGGTGGCGTCGGCGGGACTGGTGTGGACATTGCGAAACGACGGCGGATCATAGGCGCCGATAGGCAGGAGGGCGAGCTCCGGCGAGAGGCGCTGGCCGATCTCACGGAATCCGGAGAAATAGGCGGTGTCGCCGGCGTGATACACGGAATGCTGGCGATCGCGCAGGACGTAGCCGCCGTAGCCACGATGGGAATCGCGCAGAATTCTTGCGCCCCAATGACGGGAGGGCACGTGGGTGACGGAAAGTCCGTGCTGGCGATGGCTGTCCCACCAGTCAAGCTCGATCACGTCCGCAAAGCCAAGATCAGAGACCAAGTCCTGCACATGACGGGGGACCACGATGACGGGCGATTTGCCGCGGCGGCGAGAGTGCCCGACGATGGCCCTCAGCGAGGGCCGGTGCAGGTGATCGAAATGGGCGTGGGTCACGAGAACGAGGTCAATAAGAGGAAGATCGTGAATCCGCACGCCCGGTTGACGCAGGCGTTTCAGCACGAAGAGCCAGCGGGCGAAATTGGGATCGATGATGACGTTCTGTCCTCCGATCTGCACAAAAAAGCTGGCGTGGCCGATGAAGGTCAGGCCCAACTCCCCGTTAGAGACCAGCTTTGGCTTGTGAGTGTGGCCGGTGCAGGGAGTAACAGCGGAGTGGCGCACCAAATGGCCGAATGCGCGAGCGCGCTTGCGAAGAACGGGATTCCTCAGACTCGGTTTTAACATCTGCCTTCTGGATGTCTCGCCCGTATTGGAGGTTGCAAGTTAATTCTAAGAGAATCCGATGCAGATTGCTTGACGTTTGTGATGGCCCTCCGTTCTAATTCTGGCTGGCTTTCTTGTTGTTGAGATGTTTCTAACATTTGGGGTGCTAACAATCAGTTCTGACCAAAGATAAATATAGGAGTGGACATGCGAGTTGCTTTTTTGGGCTTGGGAATCATGGGGCGCGCGATGGCGTCGAACCTGGCGAAAGCCGGCCATGAAGTGACGGTATGGAATCGTACGCCGAAGGATGTTGACGGTGCGCGCACGGCTGCCTCGCCCTCTGAAGCTGCGGTGGGAGCAGAGGTAGTGTGGATGTGCGTGGCGGACACGAAGGCGGTGGAAAGCGTGCTTTTCGGAGCGCAGGGGGTGGAGCAGTCGCTGGCGAGTGGAATGACCATTGTTGATTCCAGCACGATTTCGCCTTCGGCGACCCGGCAGTTTGCGGAGCGAGTGCAGAGCAAAGGAGTTCAGTATGTTGACGCTCCCATGACCGGGTCGAAAGTTGGAGCAGAAAACGGGACACTCATCTTTATTGTGGGTGGGGATGAAGCGGCGATTGAGCGCCTCAAACCGCTATTCGCCGCCATGGGAAAGGTTTTCTTCCGCATGGGAGAAACCGGCAAGGGGCAGGCGGCAAAGCTGGTCATGAATCTTCAGATTGCGATGATCTATGAGGGTTTTGCCGAGGCTCTGACTTTGGCCACCAAGCTGGGAGTGGATGCGGAAACGCTGATGCCGTTGATTAACGCCTCCATGATTCGCTCGGGAGTGGTGGAATACAAAGCTCCGTTTGTTTTGAAGCGTGACTTCTCGCCCAATTTCCCGTTGCGCCTGATGCGCAAGGATCTCCGCCTGGCGATGGATGCCGCCAAAGAATTGCGGGTGAGGTTGCCGGGGCTGGAGATGGTGGAAGAAATCTATGACCTCGCCGTCGAGGAAGGGCAAGCGGATCTCGACTATGCGGCGACTCTCACGCTGCTCGAAAAATGGGCGGGAGTGCAGGTAAAAGGCGCTTCGGCCTGAGGGTGCGCTCGGGGGAATGTAGGGTAATGGAGCGATCCGACCAGCCTGTGCGCTGGCTTACACCAGATGCGCGCAAGATCCCTCGCCCCGCTCGTAAAAGCGCGGGGACTTCGGGATGACCTCCTGAAACGTGATCAGTCAATGCAACGCCATCGTAGGCATAGACCACCTCTTGCTGGTACTTCCGTAACCTCTTGCTCAGCACGTATTACATAACTATTACAGACGAGGACAGCAGTCCCTGCTAAGTTAACCGAAGGACTCCCAACGAGCACAGGATAGAGACCAGCCAATGGAACTGCAAGCCCTCGACCGCAAAGCCGCCGCCGATAACGAAATCAACTGGGTAACCTCGATATTCATGCTGCTGTTTCATGTGGGCGCCGTCGCCGCACTTTTCTTCTTTACGTGGAAGGCGCTTTTTGTCGCGATGTTTTTGTGGTGGGTTTCAGGAAGCCTGGGCATCGGCATGGGCTATCACCGGCTGCTCACGCATCGCGGATATAAAACTCCCAAATGGGTCGAGTATTTCCTGACCACCTGCGCGACTCTGGCGCTCGAAGGCGGACCCATCTTCTGGGTTGCGACGCATCGGATCCATCACCAGTTTTCCGATCAGGACGGCGATCCGCACTCGCCGATCGACGGCAAGTGGTGGGCGCACATGGGCTGGATTCTCATGGGCAAGTCCATGCACCATGACACGACGACCCTGGCCCGCTACGTACCCGATCTCGCCAAGGATAAGTTTCACGTCTGGATTACGAAATACCATTACGTTCCCATGATTGTGCTCGGCGTGGTGTTGCTGGCCATCGGCGGCTTGCCGTTTCTGATGTGGGGAATTTTCATGCGAACAGTCGTGGGGTTGCATGCCACCTGGCTGGTAAACTCGGCCACCCACACCTGGGGCTCGCGCCGCTTTGTCACCAAAGATCTCTCCACGAACAACTGGTGGGTGGCGATTCTAACCTTCGGCGAAGGCTGGCATAACAATCACCACGCCCATCCGGTTTCAGCACGGCATGGGTTGAAGTGGTACGAGGTGGACGTCAACTGGTACGGCATCTGGGCGCTGAAGAAATTGGGATTGGCGCGGCATGTGTATCGGGTGAAGCTGGATAAGCTAGAAAAAAGATTGGCGGCTGCCCCAAACGGACAACCGATTACGGTGGCTCTGCCAGAGGGCATGGCAGGCGACTAGACCGCTATTTCGTGCTGTTGGAAGAGTCGGTGGGGGACTGCGTTGGAGCATTCTGGGGCTTGATGCCCTGGGCCGGAACCGCCGCACCTGGGGGCATCGGGATATGGACGGTCACCGTCGGCATGATCAGGCTTTTACCCAAATCCGAAACAACGATCCCGAATTTCTCTTCAGCCATAACAAGCCTTTCCACAGTCAGTATACACCATAGGTTGCCGTGAAATAGTCCTTGGCGTCCTGTTCGGCACGAGCGAAAAGAGCGTCTCGCGTCGCGAGGCCGTCCGGGAAGCTAGTTCGCTCGGCATCGTGCTGAAGCTTCATAAGTTTGTGTCGCCGGTTCATTATCTGATCGTCCGTATACCGGCCGGAAAAGATGTTCTCCCACTCCAACTGAGCATCTATGAAAATGCTGCCGAGCGTAATTGTGTGCTCGCTTGCGGCTTTGTGCTTTTTGGTGAAGGGAAACACATCTCTCAAAGCGTCCGCAACCTGTGACAGGGCGATGATTGCACCCCATACGAATGCGTATTCCTTCCACAAGGCCCACGCCGCGATGCTACCGCTGGATGCGATGGCCCTGAGCGTCCCAAGAGCCGAAACGCGCTTGCCGAGATAGTCCCGGTAAAGACGGATATAGCAGGCAGCCACTTTGAGTTCAATCATCTGAGCCCAATACAGCTGCTGCTGTCTATGGGGATTTGTAGCGGGTTCGCTCATCTGGTCAAGTCTACTCTGAGGCCTGGAGCGAAGCATCCCCCGCGGCAGCGGTTAGAACCTAGCCAGTTTCCAGCGATGCGAGCGCAGACGCTGTAAAATCACTGTGACACCATGCGGATTGCCAGCCGGCGCAAAGCGATTATCACCTTCCTGGTTCTGGGAGTGGCCCTGGCGGCGGTTGCCGCAGCGGTGGGGTTCGGCTGGATCATCCTCAATTGGCGCGAGGGGATTAGAGTTTTTCTGGGCGTGATCTTCTTCGGCGCCATCACTGCCGGGCTGGTTCTCAATACGATTTTTCTGGTGCGCGAAATCCGCCGCAACGAGCAGCATGACAGCTTCATCAATGCTGTTACCCATGAACTGAAGACGCCGATTGCGTCCATCCGGCTTTACCTTCAAACCTTGCAGCATCGTGACGTGGATGAGGCGCAGCGCCGCGAGTTTTACCGGCTGATGCTGGACGATTCCGATCGGTTACTGGGAACGGTGGAACAGGTCCTTAAAGCGGGAGTGGCGGGACACCGGAAGAGCAGCCGGCAGCGCGCGGCGGTTGATTTCTCAGCGCTGGTCAGGGACTGCGTGGGAGCAGCGCGCAGCAGCCACCATTTGCCAGCCGAAAATGTGCGGTTTGAACAAGGCGTCAGTAATGGAGCAGGTGCTGTCCTGGGAGATTCGGAAGAGCTGCGCACGGCCGTGCTGAATGTGCTGGACAATGCGATCAAATACTCGGGCGAGCGGGTGGACGTTGCGGTGCAGGTGGAGACGCCGGATGAAAAGCATGTGACGCTGCGAGTGCAGGACCGCGGGGTGGGCATTCCGGCCGCGGAGATAAAACGGATTTTCAAGCGTTTCTATCGTGTGCCGAACCGTTTCACGACGCATGTGAAGGGCACGGGGCTGGGGCTGTTCATCGTGCGCGCCATCGCCAAGAAACACGGCGGCCGGGCGTTTGCGCAGAGCCAGGGCGAAGGCAAGGGAACCACCATCGTCCTGGAACTGCCGCGCAAGCTGGCGAGCGGAGGCTTGTCATGAGCCGAGTGCTGATCGTCGAAGATGAAGCCAACCTTGCCAAAGGACTGCGGTTCAACCTGGAAGCGGAGGGACATGAGGTAGAGGTCTCAGGCGACGGCGAGAGCGCGTTGAAGCTGCTTCTGGAGCGGAGAGAGAACTTCGATGCGGTGGTGCTGGACGTCATGCTTCCCGGCAAGGATGGGTTCGCGGTGGCTTCCGAACTGCGCGCAGCCAAACGCTTCGTGCCCATCCTGATGCTGACGGCGCGGGGCCGCCCGGAGGATGTGTTGAAGGGATTCGCCTCGGGCGCGGACGACTATCTGCCCAAACCGTTCGAGCTTCGCATTCTGCTGGCCCGGCTGCAGGGTTTGTTGCGCCGCAAAGAATGGATGCTAAGCCAGGCGGGTCCGCCTGGGACCCGCGCGGAGAAGCGCAAGGGCGACAGCGATGCCCCGGCGGAATACAACAAGTTCTCTTTCGCGGGCAAAACCATGGACTTCGGGAACCTCGAACTGCGAGTCAACGGAAATACGATCCATCTCACGCTGATGGAGGCCGAACTGCTGCGACACCTGATTCGGAACCGGGGGCGGGTGGTTTCCCGCAAGTCGATTCTCGAAGAAGTGTGGGGCTTGCACGAAGACACAGACACGCGGGCGATTGATAATTTCGTGGTCCGGCTGCGACGCTACATTGAAGACGATCCCGCCAAGCCGCGGTATTTGCTGACGGTGCGAGGCGTGGGGTACAGATTTGTGGCGGAGCCAAAGGGTGAATGAAGAAGATCGAGGGAAGATACACGGGCTACTGGCGCGAGGTGGATGCGCCGGCGGCCAAATCCCTGACGACATTCAGGAACCCGGAGGCGGCATCCGCATCAGACAGAGCTTCAAGAGCCACAGTAGCGGCCAGGTGCGGAGACTGCGGACGGAAGCGGACACTAAGCAAACGGTGTCCGCGGGAAGTCATGAGGGTGTTGACCACGGGCGGGAGTTCGTGGGTCCACTGGGTACGGGTGGTAAGCACGACCGGGCCGGGATGAACGATGGTCCAATCGCGTGAGCCGGAAACCATGGTCTTTTTGTTGGCGGTGAGCCAGCAATGGCGGAGCACATCCAGGCGGAAAGCGGGCGCGTAATCCAAATCGGCTTCGAAGGTTATGGTTTCGCGCTCGCGCCGCCACAAGCTAAGCAGCCAATGCACCGGCAAAGGACGGGGAAGCAAGCGAACGGTCACTTGCGCATTCTCGAACCAGTGCGCGGCAAAGCGCAGCTTGGCCTGAACCCTGGAGGAACTAAGCCAATCGGTTTCCACCACCTGGGCGCGGCCAGCGCAGGCAGCTTCCACCGAGCGTAAAGCCTTGTCACCCCGGCTGCGATTGAAGCGGGAAAAACAGAGATACCACAGCACGAGCGCTACCACAGCGGCCAGAGCGTCGATCAGGACCAGGCGTCCCACAGCATACAACCCCCGCTAACTCTCTCAGATGCGAATCTTACGTCCGAGGGTGCAGTACAATCAACCCTTTCCTGGAGAAATTATTGTGCGGGGGACAAGACGCTTTTCTGGGCTTGGTTCGGACATCAGCCCGGAGGGGGCGGCAGATATTAGCCCCGGAAGTAAGTCAGGGTGGGGGGCAAAATAAATGGCACGCGCCCGAAGGGCGCAACGCTGCCCTCGAACGGGCCACGATCCCCGGTGCCACCAGCCCTATGGTCCTAAGTCTCTATCGGTAGATCGGGAATCGCGCTAAAATTCTCCCGCTCGTTGGAGGTCCCGATGAAACACCTCGCCTTCCTGTTGACCGCTCTCCTGTCCGCATCTGCTTCGGTGGCTTTGGCCCAAGCTGGCGGGACCTACACGACGATTGATTTCCCCGGCGCTACTTCCACAGTCGCCGAAGGCATTGACTCTGCGGGCGATGTCGTTGGCTACTTTGTTGATAGCGGTGGCGTGTTTTTGCACGGTTTCCTCTTGAGTAACGGTGTGTACACACAGCTTGATGCCCCGGGCACCACGAACGGAACGATTGCGTACGGGATCAATGATGTCGGGCAGGTTGTTGGGACGGCTGCGGGCAGTGCTTTTTTCGTGTATGACATCCCGACCCAATCGTGGGCGACGTACACATACCCGAATAATAATTATCAGACCGCGACCGGCATCAATAATTCAGGGCTCATCGTCGGTTGGGCCTCGGACATCCCCGCACACGGGTACATCGGATTGGAGTTGATGGGCTCCACGTTCAAGCAGGTAAATGTCCCGAATGTGCCTGATACGCAGCTGACTTCTGTCAATGATTCCGGGGCAGTCGTTGCCGTCGCGAGCTACGGAGTCCATCATCCGATTTCCTATTTGGGCAACGGTGGAACCTTCGAGCGGATTGTTGTCCCGGGATTTCCAAATGCTTATGCGGTCGCGATTAACGACTCTAACGTCCTCGCGGGAGAATACTTCACTAAACGCGACTCGGCTTTCGAGTGGCAGCGCATGGGACTTTTTAAGCCGATTAATGAGTCGAAGCAGGTTAACACGCATGCAAACGGAATAAACAGCACCGGGCAGGTCGTGGGATTTTACAACGACGGATCTACTACACAGAACCATGGCTTGCTCTGGACTCCTCCCGCTCCGCAGAAGAAATAAACGCCTTCCTCCGCCTCTGATCCTCAAATCCCAGCCCCAGACTCTGCCCCACCGACTTTTTTCTCTCCCTCGCCGGTGATATCGTTCCAGCAGGGGCCTTGGCGAAATAAATTGCGGCGCATTGCCTTCCATTTCTTTGTCGTATGGCTGTGGTCTTTGAGCCTGTCTCCGGTCGCCGCGGCTCAATCCAACCAGCCTCCCGCTGTGCCTGCGAAGCCCCGGGGGACGGTAGCCATTGTTCGCGCGGTCCATGTCTTGCCTGGGAAAGATGGTCCCGTGGTCGAGATTCTCTCCAATCATCCGCTGGCGCCGTCTATCAATAAAATCGAAAACCCCTCGCGCCTGGTGATTGACCTGCCCGACTCCCGGCTGGTGGAAAACAAAAAGAAAATTGATTTCCGCAGCACCGAGATCGGCGGTGTACGCCTGGATCAGTTTCAGAAATCCCCGCCCATCACGCGAGTGGTGGTGGATTTGCTGAAACCCATAACCTACTCCTGGGATGCCGCCGGAAACCGGCTCATGATTCGCCTGCATCCTGCCGAGGAGGCAGCCGCACAGCCCTCTTCGGTTCCGGCGCTCACCACGGGCGCTCCGCCTGCCGCAGTCCCGGTGACGCCAACCCGCTCGGGCGCGGTTATGGTCGCGGACAGCCGCATCGCAGCCGGATCTTCGATAACCGCGGGCTCCGATGCCGCCGTTCTGCGGCTCGCCCGCGGCGGCGAGGTGCGCGTCTGTCCCGGGACGACGGTATCGGTTACATCGTCGCAGACCGGTCACAACCTCATGCTCGGCATGAGCACCGGCGCGCTCGAAGCCAATTACAAGCTAAGCGCCTCGGCTGATTCCATCCTCACACCGGACTTCCGCATTCTGCTCGCCGGGCCGGGCGAGTTTCATTACGCCATCAGCGCCGATACGCGCGGCAATACCTGCGTCCGCGCGCTCCCGGGGAATACTGCATCGGTGATCGTCTCTGAACTGCTGGGCGATGGGACTTACCAGGTGAAGCCCAGCGAGCAAATCGTTTTTCGCTCGGGACGGCTGAACGCGGTAGATTCCGCTGTGCCGGCGGATTGCGGTTGCCCTGCTCCCGCCGTCCCAGTCACACTCGCTTCCGAACTGCCGCCCGTGGTTCGCGGGAAGGACTTGCCGGCGTCGGCAACTCTGGCGCAGCCGGGAGATCGTCCGGGAGAAATGAAGGGCGATTCGACTCCCGCTGTTGCGACCGGCAGTTCTGCTTCGTCGCAAGTGTCCGTTGTTCCGCCGGAGTCCGCTCCTTTGCCTCCGTCCCACCCCAATGATGTTCACGTGCAGGTGGAAGCGCCGTTTGTATTTCGCGCCAAGGACGCACCACCACCGGCGCCCGCGGCGGAACTTCTGCCGGTCGCTATGCCCGCGCGTCCTGCTCTCTTTGAGACCGTGGCCCTGCCACCGGCGCACACTGTTCACCACGGCTTTTTCGGAAAAGTGAGGGGATTCTTCGCGAAGGTTTTCGGATAATGCCGCGGGCGCCCGCGCCCATTCTTAATCCTGCCTTCGCCGAGGCCGAAGGTATAGCCCCGAACGAAGCCGAGGGGGATCTGCAGGCTTGAGCGACTACCGGAGACTGTGCGGACTCCGGTAGTGGATCAGTTTGAAATGGTTCACGCGAGATTCCTCGCCCCGCTGGTGAAGGCGCGGGGCTTCGGAATGACGCCTTTCAAGATAAGAGCCAAACTGACCCACTGCCCGGACTCCTCGGCGCGCCATGCTCCGAGGGTAAGATATACAAGTGCCCATCACTCTCGCCCAGGTCGAGGAAGCGCGGCGCAATATTGCCGGGACTGCCCTGCGCACGCCCCTGGTCCGGTTCAACTCCGACGTGCCTGACCTGTACTTAAAGCTGGAAAATCTCCAACCCATCGGATCGTTTAAGGTTCGCGGCGCGGCCAACGTGATGGCGCGCACTCCGCGCGAGCGCCTGGCTCGCGGGGTGCTTACCGCGTCGGCCGGGAACATGGCGCAGGGCGTGGCGTTCTGCGCCCGGCGCATGGGCATTCCGGCAACCGTGATTGCTCCTGACACGGCTCCCGCAACCAAGATCCGCGCCGTCGAGCGCATGGGCGGAAAGGTCATCAAAGTTCCATTCGCCGAGTGGTGGCACACCTTCGAGACCCGCTCCTACCCCGGCGTGGATGCAACCTTTATCCATGCCTTCGACGACCCGGATGTGATGGCTGGCAACGGAACCATCGCGCTCGAACTGCTGGAGGATTTGCCCGACCTGGACGCAGTGGTGATTCCGTTTGGCGGTGGCGGGTTGTCGTGCGGCATTGCGGCGGTTCTGCGGGCCCGCGCGCCCCGTGTGCGCATTTACGCCGCCGAAGTGGAAACCGCTGCGCCGTTAGCCGCGTCGCTGGCCGCAGGCGAGCCGCGCACCGTGGAGTACCAGCCTTCGTTCGTTGACGGCATCGGCAGCAAGACGGTGTTTCCGAATATGTTTGAACTCGCGCGCAAGCTGCTGGATGGCTCCCTGGTGGTGACTCTCAACGATGCCGCCGCTGCCATGAAGCTCCTCGCCGAGCGCAACCGTATCATCGCCGAAGGGGCTTCGGCTTGTGCCGTGGCCGCAGCTTTGTCAGGACGCGCCGGCTCGGGGAAAATCGTCGCCATCGTTTCCGGCGGGAACATTGATCTGGACAAATTCGCCGGGCTGGTCGTGTAGGGTGAGTACCGGCCGGGCGTGAGAACTGAAGCGGCGAGGGCGGTGCGCGCGAGATCCCCTTCGGCTACGCTCAGGGCAGGCTCTCCCTCCGCCTGAAGAACGGCTGCGGTCGGGATGACGCAGAGAAGATTGAGGGGGTCAGACGAGGCGAGACCCGACGGGATTACTCGAAGTAGGTTGCCGTCGTGCTGTCCGTCTCAAAGACCGTGACATTTTTTACCCGCACGCGCCCGCCGGTCACCCGGTCCAGCTTCACGTTGGTCTCAAGGTAGAAATATTTCGCCAGGTTTTCCGCCGAAGGATTCAGCTCGGTGAACGGCTGCAGATCATTGATCATCTGATGGTCCAGCCGCTCGATGACGTGCTTCATCACTTCGCGCAGGTCTTTGAAATCGAGCAGCAGTCCGGCTTTGTCCAGCTCCTGGCCGGCCAGCGTGACCCGCACCTTGTAGTTATGCCCGTGCGGATTCTCACACTTGCCCTTGTAATTCCGCAGGTAGTGCCCGGCGGCAAATGAGTCTTCGACGGTAACTTCGAACATGGTCCCTTTCAGCCCGGAGAGCAGCCGCGGACATCGCCCGGCTAGTCCCTTATTGTACCCCGGCGTTCGTTCGACGACCGCTTGGCATGAAAGTCAAGCCGCCAGCTCGCCGAAACCGAAGTATAATGGTGCGCCCACAAGGAGGGTTTATGAAGCGGTGCCTGAGTTTCGCGTTGCTACTTGGTTTGTCTTCGATTACCGTCGCCCAGAATGCCAGGGCAGGAAGGGGTGAAGCAACGGAATGTGCCACGTTCCCGTGTACAGTGGCCTCGATTTCTCTTACTGACGAGACTTCCTCCACTTCCAACGTTACAATCTTTACTCCAGCAACGGATGGACTTTTCAGAGTAAACGTCTATATGGAGTCGGCCCGAATTAACGGGTCAGATTGGGCGATAGGCTTGGGCTGGACCGATTCCGAGGAGACGCGAGTATACCCAGGGAATGGATACACGGTCGGTCCCGGAGGGTTCGGAACTTTCACCCAGGTTGTGCATGATTTAGCTGGACAACCCATGACCTATCGAGTGCAAGGGGCAAAGCACTCAGCGGGAACTAGCTACAATTTGTTTATAACCGTGGAGGAGCTTCAATAATTCAAAACAGCCCACTACCGGAATTTCAGCTTGCTTCCACCGCGCCCCCGGGAGTTATAATCCAAAGCCTGAGGCGATCCTGATCCCCAGACGGAGGCAAGATATGGCCGTCAACCGCAGAGACTTCCTCAAGGTGACCACGCTCGGTACGGTGGCCACATCGTTTTTTGGCTTTGACCTCACACCCGCCTACGCGCAAGTCCGCGGACTCAAAATATCACGCGCGACCGAGACCCGCTCCACCTGCCCGTACTGCTCGGTAAGCTGCGGCGTCCTGATCTACACCATTGGCGACAAAGCCAAGAACGTCACGCCTCAGGTCATTCACGTCGAGGGCGATCCCGACCATCCCATCAATCGCGGCACGTTGTGCCCCAAGGGAGCTTCGCTCCAGCAGGATATCCTCAACGAGCGCCGCCTGCTGAAGCCGCAGGTGAGACGGCCCGGTTCCGATCATTGGGAAGACATTGCCTGGGCGCAGGCCATTGATGAGATCGCGCAACGGGTGAAGAAGACGCGCGACGACACCTTCATTGAAAAAGACGCGCTCGGACGCATGGTGAATCGTTGCGAAAGCATGGCCTGGATCGGCGGCTGCACTGACACCAACGAGTTCAACTACCTGGTGGTCAAGACCATGCGCGGCCTGGGGCTCACCTATATAGAAAACCAGGCCAGGGTTTGACACGGCCCCACGGTCTCAAGTTTGGGACCAACTTTCGGACGCGGGGCCATGACCAATGGCTGGGTCGACATCAAGAACACCGACATGATCCTGATCATGGGCGGGAACCCAGCCGAGAATCATCCCTGCGGTTTTAAGTGGGCAATTGAAGCCAAGCGCACCCGCAACGCGAAGTTGATCGTGGTGGATCCGCGTTTCACACGCACGGCGGCGACATCAGATCTATTCCTGCAGATTCGGGCGGGAGCGGATATTGCGTTCCTAGGCGGAGTGCTTCGATACGCGATCGAAAACAACCGTGTTGCCAAGGAATATCTGGCGAATTACACCAACGCCGCCTTCATCGTGAAGGACGGCTTCAAGCTGCCCGAAGACGGGCTGTACTCGGGATTCGACGCCGCCACGCAGACGTACGACCGGTCGTCATGGAATTACGAAGAAGGAAACGACACCGGCGGCGCTGCGCCTGCACAGGCTGCGGCAAAGGCTGCTGCACCTGCTCCCGGAACACCAACTCCCGGAACGCCACCACCGTTGCCCGGATTGCCGCCGAAGGTGGCTTACGACCTTACGCTGGAACATCCGCGATGCGTCTTTCAGTTGTTGAAGCAGCAGTATTCCCGCTACACGCCCGAAATGGTCGAGCGCATCACCGGCATCCCGAAAGACCAGTTCCTGAAGGCCGCTGACCTGTTCACTTCCATCCGCAAAGACGGCGACATGAAGAAAGTGGCCACCATTATGTATGCGGTGGGATGGACGCAACACACTTTCGGCACGCAGATCATCCGCACGGCGGCGATTTTGCAGTTGCTGCTGGGTAATGTCGGGCGCGCGGGAGGCGGCGTCAACGCTCTGCGCGGCCACTCCAACATCCAGGGCGCTACCGACATGGGCGGGGTGTTCGACACTTTGCCCGGCTATTTGAAAGTGCCGAATCCCACCGATGTTGACCTGGCCGCCTGGTTGAAACGGATTACGCCAACCGCATCCAAGCCGGCGCCGTGGGACTCGTTTAACTACTACTCGAACACGCCGAAGTTTGCCATCTCCTACTTGAAAGCGTTGTTCGGCGATGCCGCGACCAAAGAGAACGACTACGCTTTCCAGTACATGCCGAAGGTGGATCGTAACTATTCCTGGACCCAGATCTGGGACAACATGTACCGCGGATCGGTGAAGGGGATGTTCGCGTTCGGCATGAACGGCGTGGCCATCGGGCCGGACTCGCAGAAAAACATTGACGCGCTGAAGAAGGCCGATTTCCTCGTCGTCGGCGAGATCTATCCCGATGAGACCAGCGAATTCTGGAAGTCCCCGGGAATTACGCCCGAGGAAATGAAGACCATCAACACGACGGTTTATCGCCTGCCCTGCGCGGGGTTCGCCGAGAAAGACGGGTCCATGACCAACTCGGCGCGCTGGCTGCAGTGGAAGAATGTAGCGGTTCCCACTCCCGGCGACGCTCGCCTGGATCAGGATATCGTGGCGCAAATCTTTCTCAAGGTGCGCGAGCTTTACCAGAAACAGGGCGGCAAGTTCCCGGATCCGATCCTGAATCTGACCTGGCCTTACGTGGATGCCCAGCATCCGGCGCTCGGAGATTTGGCCAAGGAGATAAACGGCAAGGCGCTCGCCGATCTCACCGACCCCAAGACCCAGGTGACCATCAAGAAAGGTCAGCAATTGCCGGGCTTCGCCTGGTTGAAAGACGATGGCACAACTTCGTGCCCGATCTGGATTTATTGCGGGTCGTGGACAGAGGCGGGGAACCTGCTCGCGCGTCGCGGCACCGAAGATCCGTCTGGTCAGGGCATTTACCCCAACTGGGCGTGGTCGTGGCCGGCGAATCGGCGCGTTCTGTACAACCGCGCTTCCTGCGATCCGTCGGGAAAGCCCTGGGATGCCGCACGGAGGCAGGTGTGGTGGAACGAGTCGGCGCAACTCTGGGTGGGAAACGATGTGCCCGACTTCAAACCAGACTCCAACCCGAAAGACCACATGGGACCGTTCATCATGAACGCGGAAGGGGTCGGCCGGATTTTTGCTCCTTTGGGCTTGTTCGCTGACGGGCCCATGCCCGAGCACTATGAGCCGATTGAGAGTCCGGTGCAAAATGCGCTGCATCCGAACCAGTCGAACAATCCCGTGGTCAAAAAGCTGAAGACGGCAGCCGATAAATACGCTACTCCGGGCGACGGCTTCAACGTTGTTTGCACCACGTACCGGCTCACCGAGCACTATCACTATTGGACCAAGAACAATCCCATGAACGTGCAGCTCATTCCCGAACCGTTCATCGAGATTCCGGTCGAATTGGCGCAGGAGCTGGGAATCAAGGGCAACGATAAGGTCAAGGTGACGAGCGCGCGCAGCTACTACATCGCCAAAGCTTTCGTCACCAAGCGCATTAAGCCGATGCAGATTGACGGCAAGAAGGTTTACCAGATCGGCATTCCGATTCATCAGGGCTATCGCGGAATTCAGGAAGACGCGGGCAAGGATGCGAGGACGATTCTCAACCGGCTGACGCCGACGGTGATCGATCCCAACGCGTACACGCCCGAATTCAAGGGATTTCTGGTCAAGCTGGAGAAAGTCTAGAAAGGCATTTGGTAATTGGGAGATTGAGCAATTGAGTAATTTTAAAATCGCACTGCGAGCGCGTGGGGGGTCAATTACCCAATTACCAAATTCCCAAATTACCGAATTCTTATGACTCAGACGGCGTTACAAATTCGCAGAATTTCCGGCCACCCCGGCCCCGTCCCCGGCGAGGGCGTTGAGCGCGCCGAGCAGGTCTGCAAGCTGGTGGATACGACCACCTGCATCGGCTGCAAAGCCTGCGAAGTGGCCTGCCTGGAGTGGAACGGCTACACCTTCACCGAAACCACTTTCGACAACAGCTACCAGACCATGCCGGAAACCGCATGGAATTACTGGAACCTGATCAAGTTCAACGAGCACGAGCGCGAAGACGGCACGATGATGCTGCTCATGCGCAAAGATCAGTGCATGCACTGCGCCGATCCGGGGTGTCTCGCGGCTTGCCCGGCCGATGGGGCCATCGTTCAATACGCTAACGGCATCGTGGATTTTCAGCAGGAGCACTGCATCGGCTGCGGCTATTGCGTCAGCGGCTGCCCGTTCAATATTCCCAAGTTTAATTCCGCCACAAAAAAGATGTTTAAGTGCACGCTCTGCTCAGACCGCGTGAGCGAGGGATTGGAACCGGCGTGCATCAAGTCCTGTCCGACTGGCTGCCTGCACTTTGGCACCAAAGATGACATGAAGGACCTGGCTGAAAGGCGGGCCACTCAGCTCCGCGAAAACTATGGCATCTCGACTGCCGGTGTTTACGATCCACCGGGAGTGGGCGGAACAGGCGTGATCTACGTGCTGCACGATGTCAACAATCCCGAGGCCTATGGCGGCCTGCCCAAAGATCCGCATATTCCCTGGGTGGTCAAGTTCTGGAAGGGTCCGGCGAAGTGGATTGGCAATTTCGCCATGCTCTTCGGCGTGGTCGGCGTGACCTTGCATTATCTGCGCTACGGCCCCAAGGAAGTGCATGAGCCGAAGAAGGAAAACGGAGGCCAGCCGTGAGCGCTTCGCATGTCGTTTCCTCAACTCGCACCACGGGCGAACCTGGCGGCAACGTTCTCCGCTACACACTAATCGAGCGGGTGCATCATTGGCTCGGCTTTTTCTTCTACCTCTATTGCCTCATCACCGGACTGGCCTTCTGGTCGCCGTACATGTTTTGGCTCGCGGCGCTCGTAGGCGGCGGACCCACGGCGCGCTTCTGGCATCCCTGGTTCGGCCTGGGATTCACCGCCTCCATGCTCTGGATGTACAGAATGTGGTGGCGCGACATGCAAACCACCGAGGCTGACCTGCGCTGGAGGAAAGCGATTAAGCACTACATCGAAAACGATGACCAGAATCTTCCGCCGGAAGGCCGCTTCAACTATGGGCAGAAGCTATATTTCTGGGTAATGATCTACGGAGTAATCCTCCTGCTGATCTCCGGTACCGGCTTGTGGTTTGTGGAATCCATCCCGGAATGGTTGCGGCTTTTGTCGGTCACGGTGCACGTCACCGCCGCCCTCGCAACGATCGGCGGTTTGATCATTCACGTTTATATGGGCACCGCCATGGTCCGCGGCGGTTTCTCTTCGATTGTTCGTGGCGAAGTCACCACGGCCTGGGCAAGAACTCATCATCGCCTCTGGTACGAACAGGTGACAAAAAGCGCGCCCGGGAAAAAATGAAGCAGTCCAAGTGGGACCGGCGCATGGGGCGCGCAGATGAGCTTGCCATCGCTCATCCTTTTGCGGCCGATGTGCTGCGATTCTACAAGTCTGTCGTCGGCTTACAGCGTGGGCTTTATCTTCACTTCGAAAAAACAGCCGGCAGCAACGGGAAGACGCGGGCTCCCGGTTTGCTGCCAGAAGACTTGAATCTTTCACTTTTGCTGGCCCGGTTCCCCGAATTCCTTTCCAGCGTCGCCTCGGTCGCTTCGCCGGAGATTGCCCGCTCAGCCAGCGATCTGAAGGCACAGCCGGCCAGCCGATGGCATGACTTGCTTTCCAGCCACTGGCAAACCATCTCGGACTTCCGGGCTACTCCCGGTCAAAGTGAATCTCTGTTGGCGTGGATTTTTCTCCAGCCCTACGCGGAATATCTTGCTGATCATAGCCCACATCGGCCTCCGAATGAGTCGCTGGCAGTCTGTCCTTTTTGTTCGGGGAGACCGCAGGTCGGGGTGCTGCGGCCGGAAGGCGACGGAGCCAAGCGATCGCTGATTTGCGCGATCTGCGCCACGGAATGGACCTACGGGCGGATCGTGTGTCCCGCGTGTGATGAAAAAGCGGTTGAGAAGCTTGCGATCTACACCGCCGACCAATTCCAGCACGTGCGCGTCGAGGCTTGCGACACTTGCCGTTACTACATCAAGACCGTGGATCTCACCAAGAACGGCCTAGCCGTGCCGGTGGTGGACGAACTGGCGACCATTCCGCTGAATCTGTGGGCCGGAGAACACGGGTATTTCAAGCTGGGGACAAATCTGCTGGGGATATAGGCACTCGATGTAGATGCGGGCGCCTCTGCCCGTGCTGGTTGCGACGGTCCTCTGTCATACTGTCGTATAACTGAACTGTCCCAAACATGATTGCCCTAACCGCAAGCCGCCTGTTCACGCCCCTGGAGTGCGTGCCCGATCCGCTGCTGCTGGTCGAAGACGGCGTGATCGTCGAGGTCGCCTCGCGCGCCGCGCGGCAGATTCCTGCGCGTGCTCGCGTCCTCGACTTTGGCGAAGGCATTCTTGCTCCGGGGTTGGTGGATCTGCACATTCATGGCAGCGCCGGCCATGATGTGATGGATGCCGCCCCCTCCGCTTTGCCCGCTGTCGAGCAGTTCCTCGCCAAACATGGTGTCAGCAGCTATTTCCCAACCACCGTCACCGCGCCTCTGGACCAAACTCTCGCCGCCCTCGATCGTCTCGCTAACGCGATTGAAGCTGCACAGCGTAATCGCAACGGCGGCTTGCGAGCTTGTCCCGTCGGCATTCATCTGGAAGGTCCATTTCTCAGCCACGCCCGGCGCGGGGTCCATCCGCCGCAGAACCTGCTCCGGCCTTCTATTTCCACTTTCGAAAAACTTTGGCAGGCCGCGCGCGGACACATTCGCATCATGACCATTGCCCCAGAACTGGACGGAGCGCTGGAAGTCGTCGCTGAAGCGGCGCGGCGCGGGGTGTGCGTCAGCCTCGGCCATTCCGATGCCGATACGAAGGCAACTCGGGCTGCCATCGCAGCGGGAGCGCGCCACGCCACCCACACTTTCAATGCCATGCGGCCGCTCGATCATCGCGAACCCGGAATTCTGGGCGCAGCTCTCACCGATTCGCGCCTGACCGCCGACATCATTGCCGACGGCGTACACGTGGACCCCACCGTGGTCGAGCTTTTTCTGCGAGCCAAGGGCGCCGAAGCTGCCGTGCTCATCACTGACGCCACCGCCGCGACCGGCATGCCGGACGGGCATTATCGGCTGGGCACAATTGATGTGGAAGTAAAGGACGGCCGCTGCCTCTCGGACGGACACCTGGCGGGCAGCGTCTTGACTCTGGATCGCGCCGTGCGAAATATCATGCAATTCACCCGCTCGGACTTGCAATCGGCGGTGCGTCTGGCCACGCTTAACCCGGCTCGCGTGGCTGGGCTAACGAAGCAGGGCAGGCTGGAAGCGGGCGCCGCAGCCGACATCGCGGTATTGAGTCCGGCCGGCGAAGTGCGAGCTACCATGATCCGGGGCGAGATCACCGAGCCGGTGAGTAAAGTCTCCGTGACTAAATCCGGGGACTAAAATGGGAACCAGAATGGCCGACGACAAAAACGGGTTTCCCCACTACATGCTGAAAGAGATCTTCGAGCAGCCGCAGGGTCTGCGCGACACCATCGCTCCCCGCGTGTCGCTCGAAGAAGGCATCGTGCGGCTCGAGGACGTCCGCATCAGCGCCGAAGAGCTGCGCGCGCTGCGCCGCATTAACATCGTCGCCTCCGGCACCAGCCGCCATGCCGGCATGGCCGGGCAATACATGATTCAGGAACTGGTCAATGTCCCGGTGGATGTGGACTACGCGAGCGAATTTGAATACCGCAATCCCCTCATCGGTCCCGGCGAGATCACCATCGTCATTACCCAGTCGGGCGAAACCGCCGACACCACTTCCGCACAGCGCGAGGCCAAAGCCAAAGGTTCGCGCACCATTGCCATTTCCAACGTCATGGATTCCACCATCGCCCGCGAAGCCGACGGCGTGCTTTACACTCACGCCGGGCCTGAGATCAGCATCGCTTCCACGAAGGCTTTCACCGCGCAGATGGCGGTGCTTTATCTTTTCGCGCTCTATCTGGGGCAGGTGCGCGGCAAGTTTTCGCGGGAGCAGCGACGTCTTTATATTCGCGATCTGCTCGAGCTTCCTTCGCAAGTGGAAATGGTTCTGAATTGCGCCGCCGACTGCGAGGTTCTGGCCGGCAAGTATCGCAGCGTCGAGGATTTTCTCTTTCTCGGCCGGGCGGTGCATTACCCCGTTGCCATGGATGGCGCGCTCAAGCTGAAGGAAGTTTCCTACGTCCACGCCGAGGGCTATCCCACCGGCGAAACCAAGCACGGCCCCAACGCGCTGATTGACGAGAACCTGCCGGTGGTCATTCTTGCCACTTGCGACCGCAACGATCCCGGCTCAGTATTGCGGTACGAGAAGAGCCTGTCCAATATTCAGGGATTCAAGCAGCAGTCCGCCCGCGTGATCGCTATCGCCTCAGAAGGCGACCATCAATTGCCGCAACTGGCCGATCACACCATCTTTGTGCCTCGCGCCTCTGAACTTCTGCTGCCCATTCTGGAGATTATTCCCCTCCAGCTATTTGCGTATTACATGGCGGTTGCAAAAGGGTTGGATGTGGACCGTCCCCGCAATTTGGTCAAGTCCGTCACCCGGGAGTAGGGCAACTAGCACGAGGGGCCGAGGTTCGAGGCCCCGAGGTGTGCGTGAGAACGCGTGCCGTCCCCTGACCCGGACTTTCACCTGCTGGTTTGGTCCGTAATCCTCCCTTGCTCAAGCGAAGTCAAGGCCATGCATTACTCTCCGCAACAAACACCGGAACTCAGGGTTCAGGTTAAGCAAGCGCTCTTCGGCGGCGGACGGGCCTGCTTTGGCACCGGACGGACCGGAGGACGGCGAAGCGTACTTGGGTACTGACCGCGGGCCGGAAGAGCAGCTTGCGGCGGCTTGAAAACATAGGGTTTCACCTCGGGGGCGAGCCCATGTGTGGCACTGGGAGGGAAGATGAGACCCAAAACGTACCTGCAGGCATCGCGCACTGCCCGCCTGGCGCTTGATTCAACCAGCGATTCCGCTCGTGATACGGGCGTTAGTGGAGGCGTGGCGCAGGTGCTGAGACGTCTGGTCGCGCTGGCGATGGCGCTGCTTCTGCTGCCGCTGGGGCAGGAAGAGCTGTTCGCACAGCAGGCGCCGCCACCGCCACAGGGATGTTCGCAGGAAAGTCCGCAGAACGATCCGTACAACGGACAGTACGCGCCTAGCCAGCAATCAGGATATGGACAGCAGGCTTACGGGCAACAGCCCTACCCGGCCTCCGGCCAGGTCTATCCCCAGCAGGGTTATGGACAGGCGCAACCCCCAGCGCAGCCGCTCAATGCAGAGCAACTGGAGCAACTGGTGGCGCCGATCGCGCTGTATCCGGACGCGCTGCTGGCGCAGGTGCTGGCCGCGTCCACATACCCGGCGCAAGTAGTGGACGCCAACCGTTGGCGGCAGGCGCAGGGCTATGCGTCTCCCGACCAGATTGCAGCCGGAGCCGACGCGCAGACCTGGGACCCGAGCCTGAAGGCGTTGACGGCGTTTCCGCAGGTGCTGGAACAGATGGCCCGGAACCTGCGGTGGACCACCGATTTGGGCAATGCCTACTACAACCAGCCGCAGGACGTACTGCGATCGGTTCAGATGATGCGCCAGCGCGCGCAAGCGGCTGGGAACCTGCAAAACACTCCGCAAGAAGCGGTGAGCTACGAACAGGGCAACATCGAGCTGGCTCCGGTGAATCCGCAAGTGGTATATGTGCCGGCCTATAACCCGTGGGACGTTTACGGACAGCCGGTCGCGCCCTATCCGGGATTTTCTCTGCTCGATGCGCTGGGGTCATTCTTCGGCTCATCCCCAGTAAGCTATGGGCTGGGAATCGCGATGGCGGCTTTCAGCCACACGCCCTGGGGCTGGCTGGCCTGGGGGCTGAGCTGGCTGACCCAGTCGGTGCTCTTCAACCACGACAACTACTATTCATCCAGCGCCAGCGTAGCCGATTGGGGCTTTCCGCACGGCGGGCCTCGCGCCGTTGCAGGACCGGGAGCGATTGCCGGGCTGCAGAACAGCTCTAACCGCACGCCGGGAATCTATGGCAGGCCAGGCGGTGGATACAACGCGACACCTGGACGGGCATTTGTCCCCCGGCCACCGGAAAGATTCGCGGGGAACCGGCCGGGAGCGGGCGTTGGCCGCGGCTACCAGACACCCACGGTCCCTCGGCCGCCGCTCGAAGCCTACAACCGGCCACAAGTAAGCAGGCCGCAGCAGTACAGCCGTCCGGGCTATGGGTCCGGCTACAGCGCGCGCGGAGGGAACTACGGCAGCAGGCCGGGCACAGTCAATAGCAGGCCGCAGCAGGCCTATCGCCCGCCGACGACAAGCGTTCAGCGCGGGGATTTCGGAGGGCAGTATTCCAGGGCCTTCGCGGGCAAGGGCTTTAAGGGGTCTTCCAGCAAACGGCCGCACTCGGCCGGCTTCCATTTGTTTGGCGGCGGGCATGGGTCCAAGAATTTCCCTGGCGGTGGGCACGCGCCAAAGAGCTTCAATGGCGGGAAGAGTTTCGGCGGCGGACACTCGGGCGGCTTCCATTCGTTTGGTGGCGGACATGGTGGCGGGCACGCGCCGAAGGGCTTCAGCGGGGGGAAGAGTTTCAAGGGTGGGCACTCGGGCGGAGGCGGTCATTCCGGCGGTCACTGGGGCGGCGGGCATCACCGCTGAGGCGGGGGCAAAACTCACGTCGGCGGAAGCCGTTGGCAAATAAGCCATCAGGTTCCATTGGAACGACGGCCACGAGCTGGGAATTCATTCCTGGCAGTTTCTGCGCGATTGACGCCAAGGCCGGATCACATGTACTCGCGGAAAATACAATGGCCCCGAGAAATCGGGGCCATTAATTCCTGGGGTACTTACAGCACCCTGCGACCCTTTCAGTATAGGCCGTCAAGTTTCTCAGTCAAGTTACTTTTGTAGGGAAGCTATCCCTGCTTTCGCTTCCCACAGAACCTGCGCTCAGGATCTGAGCGTGGACCCGACGGGATTCGAACCCGTATCTGCGACCGTCGCAGGGTTTGTGTTCCCGTTACACCACGGGCCCGCGAGGAGTTTACCCGCGCCGAGGGCCCAAGTCATGTTCGGCCGTCACACCGGGCCAGCAGATCATCCCAAGATGGGAGTGAAGAGTAGCCTCTATGCCATACTGATGGTCACGCCCTTTATTTCCGACCGCGTGGGACCTCATGCACGAGGATTCGCACTCCCGGGCTAACACAGTCGTGCTGGCAGGAATCGCAGCTACGATTGCACTCGTTCATATGCTCACGAACGGTCGCTATGGTTTTCATCGCGATGAGCTTCAGACTCTGAGCGATGCTCTGCATCTCGACTGGGGATTCGTTGCGTATCCGCCGATTACACCTTTTCTGGAGCGAATTGGCCTGGGAATCTTCGGTGTTTCGTTGGTCGGACTAAGGGTGTTCTCGGTAATTGCGCAGTCCGCGTCCATCTTCATTGCCGGGCTAATGGCGCGAGAGCTTGGCGGGGGGCGGCTGGCTCAGGCCGGAGCCGCTCTGGCAGTGGCGCTCTCACCCCTGTCTCTGTTTGAGGGAACTGAGTTTCAATACACAACGTTCGATTACCTGTGGTGGGTGCTGATTGCCTATTTCGTAATCCGTCTGCTGAAGACGGAGAACCCGCGGTGGTGGCTGGCGATCGGCGCAGTTGTTGGCGTCGGCCTCATGACCAAGTACACCATCCTGTTTCTGATGGCTGGAATGCTTGGCGGGTTGCTGCTAACCCGAGCCCGCCGTTTTCTCGCCAGCCGGTGGTTCTGGGGCGGCGCGATGTTGGCGCTGCTGATTTTTCTGCCGAATCTGATCTGGCAGGTTCGCCATGATTTCATTTCACTGCACTTCCTCAGACACATTCACGCGCGCGACGTCGGCGAGGGGAGGGCGAATGGATTTTGGCGCGATCAGTTCGTAGTCTGCGCCAATCGGTTTGCCGCGCCATTATGGATCGCTGGCTTAGTGGGTTATTTGCGCGACCGGCGCTACCGTCTGCTGGCGTGGATGTACTTGATCCCCCTCGCGCTCTTCTGGTTTTCGAAGGGACGAGGATATTATCCGGGAGCGTCGTATCCCATGCTGATCGCGATGGGCGCGACCGCGTGCGAACGTTGGGTCGCGTCACAGCCGCGTGGGTGGCGATGGACCACGGAGGCCGCGTACTTCACCGCGCTAATCGGGTGGGGATTGTACATCTGCACAGGCGTCTTGCCGCTGGCATCCAGCGGTCCGCTCAAGGATGGTGCTCTGAGCAACAACGGCGACCTGCGCGAGGAGATTGGCTGGAACGAGTTAGTCAAGACGGTCGCCGACATTCGCGATTCCTTGCCTCAGGAGCAGCGGGAGGCCGTGGGGGTGTTGGTGGGAAACTACGGCGAGCAGGGCGCGATCGAGATTCTGGGTCCTGCGTACCACCTGCCTGCACCCATCAGCGGGACGAACTCGGCCTGGCTGCGCGGATATCCCACACCATCTCCGTCAACACTCATTGTGCTCGGTTTCTCGCGTGAATACGTGGAGCGGACATTTACCTCCTGTCGTCTGGCCGGGCATAACACCAATCCTTACGGTGTTCAGAACGAGGAGAGCCAGGATCACCCCGAGATTTTTGTCTGCGGTCCCCCTCGCAAAGCCTGGCCTGAGTTCTGGAAGGAATACCAGAATTTCGGCTGAATCGCATAGGACCATAGTCCGCGTGAAACGCTGCCGCTTGATGCGGTTCCAGGGCTTGACAATAAACTCTACATATGTTGATATTATAGCTATGGCACGCAAGCCGAACAGTTCCGCCCAAACGCGCAAACTGGTCTCAGCCATGTTGCGGCAACCGCGCGCGTGGCAATACGGCTACGAGCTCTCCAAGCAGACCGAGCTGAAATCGGGCACGCTTTATCCACTGCTCATACGTCTCAGCGATCAAGGCTTGTTGGAATCGAAGTGGCAGGAACCAGAACGCCCCGGCAAGCCGCCGCGTCATGCGTACAAACTGACCTCAAATGGGTTGGCATTCGCACGCGAGACGGTGGCGACAGACACGGCATCCACAGCTCGCCGCGAATTGGCGGGAGCGACTACATGAACGCACGAGCCTCGCTAGTGCGCCGGCTTGCGTTGGCTTTGATAGCTCATGCGGCCGATGTGCTTCCGCCCTCGCGTTCTCCGTGGGGCGAGGCGATGAAACACGAACTCGACCACATCGACGGCGATGTAGAGGCTGTGAGGTGGGCAGCCGGATGCGTGATTGCAAGTTACCTTGAAAGAGGAGGACGCAAGATGGACCAATCCTTTGGCACTATGGTGAGAAAGCCGAGCGCGTTTCTTCCGCTGGCAATGTCGCTCACCGCCCTGGCCCTGCTATTCGGCGCCTATATATTTGCCCTCGCCACGGGACAAGCCGGTCTTGAGCGCCAGCAAGATGAGGGGGCGATTGCACATTTGTGGCAACTGCTCATGGCAGGGCAGCTGCCTGTGCTGATATTCTTCGCGATCAAGTGGCTGCCGCGAGCTCCCAGACAAACGCTGTATGTACTTGCTCTGCAAGCCGGCGCCGCACTCGCCGCAATGGCCCCCGTCTATTTTTTGAATCTGTAACGGCGATCTGCGTGACCGCTCAGAAATCCTGGGGGCGATGTCGTCCGCATCGAGACCCACATCCAATTACCGTAATCAAGCGATTATAACTACTGAGAAGAGGGTGCCGCATAACCACAGATCTAGAAAGCAGAAAGTGGAGCGACGATGAGAACGGATTTGCTGCGATTCAACGGCGCTGTCGAGCGGGATCCAGCGATCGATGCATGGATGAAAGAGCATGCGGGTGGATTGGGAGCCATCGCGCATCAGTGGTTTGAGGTGATGCGAAAATGCGGGGACGAAGTCCGGGAACTGCTGCATGACGGCTGTCCGGTTGCATGTCTGGGAGATGCGCCTTTCGGCTACGTCAATGTATTCACGTCGCACGTAAATGTGGGGTTCTTTCACGGCGCAGCGCTGCGGGATCCGGCGCGCTTGCTGCAAGGCAGCGGCAAGTTCATGCGCCATGTGAAGTTGAGACCGGGAACGGCTACAAACGCGGCCGAGTTGAGCAGGCTCATCGATGCGGCGTACGCGGATATAAAGGCGCGCGTCGAAAACGGCTAGCTCAGTACACCATCTGAGGATTGTAGGTGAAATGGAGGGCGTTACTGCCAGTCAGTCAGACTGTCGCGAATGGGCACAGCCTGGGCAAGAATCATTCTTGACGTAGCGATAGAAGCGAGCGCGTCCCCGGCTGGTCCAATATGGAGCTTCGTAGTCGTCAATCCCTGGCCCGGTACTCATGAGGCTGAAGAACATGTGGCGCGACGGTCTGATGACAATTCCCACGTGCCCGCGCCACACCACCAAATCACCGGGTTGTGGCCGCGCGACTCGTTGAAACCCTTCGACCCCAACGTAGAGATCGGAGGAACTGGCGTAGGCGTAGGTGAAGCCGGCTCGTTCGTAGATTGCATGCACTAGATGAGAACAGTCGGACTGAGAATATAGACGTGCTTTGAAATCAAGTGCGGCAGCGATCACGGACAAACGATCGTCTGGACTCAGGGTGCGATCGGTCTTTCGGTCATAATTCCGATTCGCGGCTTGCCGTACGGTGGTCGAAGTTCGGGTTTGTCGAGGTTCTTCCTGCGCCCACGAGACGCACAGGGCAAGTCCACAAAGAGGGATCGCAATCGCGGGTTTCAGCCGAATCCGCATCGTCCCATTGTGATGCGGGCTTCGCTTGCTGAGCAGGTTACGGTCGTGCAGGGTCGGGTCACGAATGGACCACTCCCCTCGGTACAACTCTCATGGAGCGATGATTGAGGTGCGGATCCTGTTGGCCCATTTAGGAGATAGCCTCTAGTAAAATACTCCCAGGCCCCTTTGTCTTTTCTCTCCCAACTCAACCCGCAGCAGCGTGAGGCTGTCGAAACCACCGAAGGCCCAGTGCTCATCCTGGCCGGGGCGGGCAGCGGCAAGACGCGCGCCATCACGTACCGCATTGCTCATCTGATCGAAAACCTCGGCGTCATGCCGGATTCCATCCTGGCCATGACTTTCACCAACAAGGCCGCCTCGGAAATGGTCGAGCGCGTGGACAAGCTGGTGGGTGGGTTATCGGTTGCCAAGCCGGTGATCGCGACGTTCCACTCTTTCTGTGTGCGGGTGCTGCGGCGCGACATTGAAGCGCTGCGCATTCCGTCGTCGGTGCCGGGACAAGCGCCCATCGGGCTCACGAAGAATTTCGTTATCTATGACGAAGCCGACCAGCAGGCGGTGGTCAAGTCGGTGATGCGCCGCCTGGGCATTGACGACAAGCAGACCACGCCGCGGTCGGTGCTGGCGCACATTTCCTGGGCCAAGAACCACATGCTCGATCCCCAGGAAGTGTATTTGCAGTCGGCCGATCCCAAGACCGAGCGGGTGGCGCAGATTTACGCCGAGTACAAGAAAGAACTGAACAAGGCCAACGCGCTCGATTTTGACGATCTGCTGCTCGAGAGCGTGCGGCTGTTGAAGGCCATCCCTGCGGCGCGCGAGTACTATAACCGCCGCTTCCAGTATGTTTTGATTGACGAATATCAGGACACCAACCGCCCGCAGTATGAGCTGATGCGGCTGCTCGCGGGAAGCCGGCACAACGTCTGCGCCGTGGGAGATGAAGACCAGTCCATTTATTCGTGGCGCGGGGCCGATATTCGCAACATTCTGGAGTTTGAAAACGATTTTCCTGAGGCCAAGATCATCCGCCTGGAACAGAATTACCGTTCCACGCAGAACATTCTGCAGGCGGCTTCGGCGGTGGTGGCGAACAATCTGAAGCGCAAAGGTAAGAATCTGTGGACGTCGCGGCAGGGAGGGACGAAGATCGGCTACTACGAAGCGCCCGATGGCGAGAACGAAGCTTTGTTTGTGGCCGACTCTATTGCGAAGCATTTGCGAGAAGCAACGGATAACGCCGAAGACGCCCGCGTCGCTGTGCTTTATCGCACGAACTCGCAATCGCGTCTTTTTGAAGAGGCGATGCGGCGCTATCAGTTGAAATATCACGTGGTCGGCGGGTTTTCGTTTTATGAGCGCGCCGAAATCAAAGACATGATTTCGTATCTGAAAGTCATTCACAATGTGGATGACACGATCTCGCTGCTGCGGGTGATCAATACCCCGGTCCGCGGCATCGGCAAGACGACGGTGGAGACTCTGGAACAAGTGGCTCTGGAGACGGGCGTCTCGTTGTGGGGCGCGATCGCCGAAGCGATAAAACGGCAGCTTTTGCCGGCGCGTGCGTTGGCGGCGCTGAAGAGTTTCCGCAGCTTGATCGAGGATGGGCGGGCGATGCTGGCGGGAACGTGCGTGGAGCGACTGGAAGAGACGGCAAGCCAGGAGCCGGAGACGAGCAAGAACGATGGAGAGACGGGCGTCTCGCCCGTCGGCGAGGATGACACCGACTTCTCGCCCGACAACTTCAATTTTGACTTCGGAACGCCTGATCCAGCTACGGCTGCGACGGATGACGCACCCGACGCGGGCGAGGGCGCCCGCGCCACACAAGAACCGTTCCGCACACCGGGCGCACCCGCCAACACCGCCGAGATCCTCAAATTTCTGATTGATCGCACTGGCTACATCAAGCAACTGGAAGCCGAAGACACACCCGAGGCCTACTCGCGGATTGAGAACCTGCGGGAACTGGTGAACGCCGCCATGGACTCGCGCGACCGCGGCGAAACTCTCGATCAGTTCCTCGATCACGCCGCGCTGGTCAGCGATGCCGATGCCTACGATGAGCGCGCCCAGATCACGCTGATGACTCTGCACGCCGCCAAAGGGCTGGAGTTTCCGCTGGTGTTTCTGTGCGGCCTGGAAGAAGGATTGTTTCCGCACTCCCGCACCTTTTTGCAACCTGACGATATCGAAGAAGAACGTCGCCTGTGCTATGTGGGCATGACGCGGGCGATGAATGCACTGATTCTCACCCGTGCAGTTTATCGCCGCCGTTATGGAACTGATCTACCCGAAGCCAGCATTCCCTCGCGATTTCTCGAAGAGGTGCCGCCGGAGTTGATGGAAGAATTGGGAACGCCGCGGCGAGGCCGAGTTTTAGCGCGGGCGGGGGCTCCTTCGACTCGCGCTCAGGACGGGTCCGCGTCACACGGAACAACCCACTACGCCTACGAAGACGAAGACCAGAGCGCAAACTGGACCGGACCCAACCGCCCAAGTACGAGCAAACCCGCTTATTCAGGGCAGACTTACAATTCCATTGACAACATCGCCGAGTTTTTTGCTTCGCGGGGCAAGAAGTTCAGCAGACCAAAGGTGGCCGTGGAAGAGCCCAGGGGCAGGAAAGGCTTTCGCCCAGGGCAGAAGGTGCGGCATCCTAAATACGGCGAGGGAACCGTCTATCAGCGCGAAGGAGAAGGTGAAGAAGCCAAGATTACGGTACAATTCCCTCGGTTCGGTTTGAAGAAGCTGGTGGAGAAGTATGCCCAGTTGGAGCGGGCGTGAAAAGAATTGGGTAATTTGGTAATTGAGTAATTTGAAAATTGTTGGCCATCCGCTGCCAGCAGGTTTTTCAAATTGCCAAATTACTCAATTACTAAATCACAAGTGCTGATAAGGACTCATGGCAAACACAAAGAAACTTGCTAAAGAAGAACGCAAGAAGGCACGGCGCGCATCGCGCAAGAAACGCAAGGCGGAAAAGCCGCTCAAGCCGCGTGAGTACGCGCGAGGTTCGGCCAAGCGCAAAGTAAAGAAGCTGGCGCGCGGCCAAGCTAAGAGATAGCGCTTGCCTTTAGGCGCCTGGCGTTTGGTAACTCGCGGACGCCAAGCGCCAATAAGCACGCGCCGACAGCATTCGAGGAGAAAACCGCCCCTGTGGCACCAGCGCCGATCATCAACCACGCGAGCGATGTCATCCGAACATCGGACACGCAGGCTTTCTGCTGCAAGTCGATTGACAAGCTGATCTCCGACTCGGAAGAGCCCGACCGAAAGCTGAAGAAGACCCTCGGTCCGGTCTCGCTCACGGCGCTGGGCATCGGCGCGGTGATCGGTTCGGGCATCTTCACCGTGGTCGGCACCGCCATTGCGGGGCAGAAGTTTAACACTTCTTCCATTCTCAATGCCCCGCTGCTCGATTATGCGATCAGGCACACGGCCACGCTGGGGCGCCCGGGCGCCGGCCCCGCGCTGGCTTTTTCCCTGGTGCTGGTCGCAATTGTCTGCGCCTTCACCGGCCTTTGCTACGCCGAACTCGCCTCGATGATTCCGATCGCCGGCAGCGCTTATACCTACACTTACGCCACCATGGGTGAGCTGATCGCGTGGATCATCGGCTGGGACCTAATTCTCGAATACGCCGTCAGCAACATGGCGGTCAGCGTGGGCTTCGCCGCGCACCTGGTGGACATGTTTGATTGGTTCGGCTGGCGTCCCGCGCTGCGCTGGATTTCACCGGCGTACTTGCCCGCCGGATTGAGCGACCTCAATGGCAACGCGCTTTACGCCCCGGGCTTTCATTTCGGCTTCAACATTCCGGCGTTTCTGGTGGTCATGATTCTGACCGTGATTCTGGTGCGCGGCATCCGCGAATCGGCGGAAGCCAACAACGTCATGGTCATTCTGAAGATTTCCGCCATTCTGGCGTTTGTGATTGCGGGATCGCAATTCATCAACCGGGCGAACTGGCATCCGTTCGCGCCGCAGGGATGGTCGGGAATTCTTACTGGCGGCTCGATTATTTTCTTCACCTACATCGGCTTCGATTCGGTCTCGACGGCGGCCGAAGAAGCCCGCAATCCGCAACGCGATCTGCCCATCGGAATCATTGCCACTCTGGTGGTCTGTACCGTTCTCTACATCGCGGTCGCCATCGTGCTGACCGGGGTCGTGCCGTGGCATTCGCTGCTCGACGATGCCGCGCCCGTTGCCAACAGCCTGAAGACGCTGGTCGCGCGCACCGGATCAAACTCGCTGCGCTGGATCGAGCTGGGAGTCCTGTTTGGCGCCATGATGGGCATGATTTCCTCTCTGCTGGTTTTTCAGCTCGGCCAGGCCCGCGTCTGGTTCGCCATGTCGCGCGACGGCCTGCTCCCCGGATTATTCGGACGCGTGCATCCCCGCTTCCGCACGCCTTCGACGGCAACCTGGATTGCAGGCTTCGTTGTCGGAATTCCCGCGGGCATTCTCGATATCGGCACGCTCGCTGACCTTTCCAACATCGGCACGCTGTTTGCGTTCGTGCTGGTTTCCATCGGCGTGATTATTCTGCGCTATCGCGATCCCGGACGGCATCGCGGCTTCCGCGCTCCCGGCGGAATTGCTGCCCCGGTGCTCAGCGTATTCTTCTGCGTGCTTCTGATGTCCGGCTTGCCAATTTTGACCTGGCTGCGCTTCTTTGGATGGTTGGCGATCGGGCTGGGAATCTACTGCCTGTACAGCCGCCATCACAGCGAGTTTGCACCGAGAGTCTGAGAGATCATGCCTCTCATTTCCAACACTCCCAGCCCATTTATCCGCCTTCTCCCCAAGGCCGAGTTGCACCTGCACCTCGAAGGCTCCATTGATCCCGCAACTTTGCTCGAATTGCGCCGCCGTCGGGGCAAACAGGCCACGCTAGCGCAGGTCGAGGCACTGTACCAGTATCGCGACTTCACCGGCTTTCTCATGGCCTTCAAAGCCGTCACTGAAGACCTGCAAACTGCCGCTGACTATGAGTTGATCACCTATCGCCTGATGGAGAAGCTCAAGGCTCAAAACGTCCTGCACGCGGAGGTGTACGTTTCGGTCGGCGTGTGCTTGTGGCGCAAGCAGGATTTCGCCGCGATTTTCGAAGGCCTGGAACGCGGACGCGAACGCGGCGAAAAAGATTTCGGAATCTCTTTGCTGTGGATTTTCGATGCCGTCCGCCAGTTTGGCGCCGTCGAGGCAATGCGGGTCGCAGAGCTTGCGACGCGCTATCGAGAGTCGGGCGTGGTTGGCTTCGGCATCGGCGGCGATGAACGGCAGGCGGCGCCGGAATTATTTCGCGAAGTCTATTCGTATGCCGCGGACAACGGTCTGCGGCTGACTGCTCATGCCGGTGAAACTGCCGGGCCGGACTCGGTTTGGGGCGCGTTGAATTTGCGCGCTGAACGAATCGGTCACGGGCTCGCGGCGGCGCAGGATCCCGAACTGGTCGAAGAACTCTCAACCCGGCAGGTTCCGGTCGAGATTTGCATTACCAGCAACCTGCGCACCGGCTGCTGCGCATCGCTGGCTGAACATCCTGTACGCAATTATTTTGATCAAGGCGTGATGATTACGCTCAACAGCGATGATCCAGCCATGTTCGGAACCTCGCTCAATCAGGAATACCAGTTGGCTCAGGACAATTTCGGCTTTACGGATGAACACCTGCGCGAGCTGGCGCGCAACTCTTTCGAGGCGTCGTTCGCGCCGGCAGAGAAAAAACTGGCTTTCTTGAATCTGTTCGATGCCGCCGCGGCGCGGTGACGCGCCGCACCATCTGTCACGAGGGATGGTCGGTCGGTCCTGATAATTGATTCTCCCAATGTCTGAACGGCGGTCCTCAGGGGCTGAAGTGTGTGCGTGAGAACTGGTCTTTCGCCCCGCTGGGGCTCGTCTGTTCCCCGCTTCTACCCACGGCTTGCGCCGTGGGCTGCATTCTTGCGCCGCTTCGCGGCTAGTAACGTGGAGCTTTGTTCCACCGCATCGCCGAGATTCTAGTTCTCACGCACACACTAAAGCCCGGTCCTTAAGGTGGGATCCGCACGGCACGGCTGAAGCCGTGCCCTTCCCAAAACTATTCACAGGATCAGTTCTACTCTCACCGTTCGCCCCTGGAAAACTGCCAAACGATGCAGAAACCGCGCCTCGGGCAGCGTCCTATGCTTAAATAGAACAGTGCTTCTTAACCACGAAGGACACAAAGGAGCACGAAGGAGACGTGAGGATTTAGGCCTTCGTGTAACTTCGTCTTTCCTGGTTACGAATTAAATGCACTGAAATCTGATGCCTTCGGTTCAAACCATCGTCCGCCGCCGTTTCAAAGCTCTCCACCGCAATCTGCGCGGAGCGCTCATGATGGCGCGCGCCTTTGCTTCGACCGACCATTCGTTGCTGGCGCACATCATTCCCATCCGCCGCTGCAATCTGGCCTGCGAATACTGCAACGAGTATGACGACTTCTCGAAGCCCGTGCCGACCGAAGAAATGTTCCGCCGGGTGGACAAGTTAGCCGCGCTGGGTACGTCAGTCATTACCATCAGTGGCGGCGAGCCGCTGCTGCATCCTGAACTCGATGACATCATCCGGCGCATCCGCAAGAACGGCATGATCGCGGGAATGATCACCAATGGCTACCTGCTGGTGCCCGAGCGCATTCAGCGCCTCAACCGCGCCGGCCTGGAGTGGCTGCAGATTTCGATTGATAACGTCACGCCCGACGAAGTTTCCAAAAAGAGCCTGAAAGTCCTCGACAAGAAACTGCAATCGCTGGCCGAGTTCGCCGATTTCCACGTCAACATCAACTCAGTCGTAGGCGGGGGCATCGCCAATCCGCAGGATGCGCTCACCATCGGCAAGCGGGCGCTGGAACTGGGTTTCAGTTCAACGATTGGAATTATTCACGATGGCTCGGGCCAGCTTCAGCCGCTGGCCGACGAAGAGCGCAGCGTCTATCACCAGATGAAGGCGATGGAGAAAAGCAGTTTCACCCGCATCAACGGCTTCCAGGACAACATCGCGCAGGGGCGTCCCAACCAGTGGCGCTGCCGCGCGGGGGCTCGTTACCTATATATCTGTGAGGATGGGCTGGTGCACTACTGCTCGCAGCAGCGCGGCTATCCCGCAATTCCGCTGGAGAAGTACACGCTCGACGACATCCGCCGCGAGTACCTCACCGAAAAAAGCTGCGCTCCGCACTGCACGGTTTCGTGCGTGCATCAGGTCTCGATTTTCGATTCCTGGCGCGCTCCGCAGCATCCCGCGCCGGCCGTTGCAATGGCCGCGGCGGCGGCGGGCGACTTGGTGCAGATCGAGTAGCTTACTTCTTCGGCTCCGCGGTTGGCGGGAGCAGCCCGTTAAGTCGCAGATATTGCGCGGCCTCGCTGTAGTGGTCGGCCCAACTGTTGGTAAGACGAATCATGGCCGAAGCTCGGGTGCCCTGGTGTCCGCCAAAAAGCTCGAGCGTCTCGCCCAGCTTGGAATCGTCCACTTTGGCCAGGGCCGCATCGCAGAAGTCGAACGATCTGGTCATCGCCGCGACCAGAAGGTCCTTCTCGCTTTCTGCCGGTTCCTTGGCAGGGGGGGGCGGCATGCTTCCGATCTTGCCGCAGAAAAAGTTGTTCGACTCGATGATGTGCAGCGCCAGGTGGCCAAAGGTCATCTGGTCCGGAGTTGGCTTAAAGCCGAATTTATCCGCGGGCATCTCTTGCACCGCTGCAATGATGTTTTTCTGCTGGCGGGGGAGCATCTCCCGCACCGCAGCCGTGACCGGGTTCTTATCCTGGGCAAAAGCGGTTGCCACGCCCGCCGCCATCACAAAAGAAAAGATCACGAGAAAAACAGGTATTCGTTTCATAATGCCTCCAATTGTTTCTCAAATATCCCAGCCACGATCTTCTTTCCCGAAAACCTTTTACGAAAACGCTGCTCCAATGCCGGCGCCCGCCAGGGTGAGGATCACATACCAGCCAAACACCGCGATCATGGCGGTGGATCGCTTCACCCGGCTCACGCAGCTTAGGCCGATTGCGGTCAGCGCCAGCGTCCAGATCATAAAGATGTCAACCGCGGAAGCCACGCTATAGAGAAACTGCGAATTCGCCGGATCGAGGAAATAGCCAATGTTGGTCGCCGCCGGATTCTGGAAGGTGAACGAGTCGGTGCTGGCGCCGGCCAGGATTGAAGCGATCACCAGCAGGCCTTTTAATAACCCCGGCAGCGAGGCATACACCACCACGGCCAGCGTGGTTTTGAAGTTTAGGTCGGCGCCGAGGCCAAATCTGAAAGTCGCCAGTAACACGGCTGCAACCAGGAGGTACCAGATCAGCATGATCACCGGAAAGCCGTACGAAATATAGCCGCTGACCTTCGCCTGGCTGGCCATCGTCTGGGCGCGCTGATCAGGTGGCAGCTTGTCCAGCCGATCCGCAGCCTTGGGAGACATTCGCATCTGGTTTTCGGTTGTCTTGGCGAATCCGATTTTTTGGTCAACCACATACACGAACGCCAGCGTGATCAGTGCCAGCAGCAAAAACGGCGCCCACCAGCTCGCGCTGCGCCGTAAGTCGGTAAAGGTTTTGCCCGGGGCGATAAAGGTGTTGATGAGGCGCGCGCCCTCGGACAAAGGCACGGGTTCAGGAGCGCCAGCAGAAGTCGGACCCGGCAGAACTGGTGCAGCGGCCATGGGGGAAACCTCCTCGCCTGTCAGAGGCGGATTGTAGCTGGTGAGAGGATAAGAAACAAGTCGGTGTTACACCGGGTGTCGGTAGCACATGATATGTCCGGTTGAGATAGCACATGATATGTCCGCTTTGCTAGCGGTGAGGATAGGAGACCATGCGGAGCATGGAAGCTTATCCGAGGGCCGCGATGGAGCGGGCGATGAAA
>Ga0210394_10000295_pt1 | contig 115320 bp, 112 predicted proteins | sample IncBWC12MmetaG_FD_160121 | JGI IMG/M metagenome (GOLD analysis project Ga0210394, IMG submission 160121) | Forest soil microbial communities from Barre Woods Harvard Forest LTER site, Petersham, Massachusetts, United States - Inc-BW-C-12-M | ecosystem: Environmental > Terrestrial > Soil >...
GCACAGCCGAATCACACCCGCGCACAGCCGAATCACACCCGCGCACAGCCGAATCACACCCGCGCACAGCCGAATCACACCCGCGCACAGCCGAATCACACCTGCACGCGGCCGAATCACACCTGCACGCGGGCGAATCACGCCATGCGCAGGTGGGCACGCACCCGCAAACCCCGGCGTTCCGCGCCACCGCCGAGGAAGATCGGCGATTACCAAAACAGGTCGCTTGAAGTGTCGCCGCTTCCATGAGTTACGAGCTACCAAAGGACGAGGGCCTGACACCCTCTCTCAGAGGAAGCAACCAGCAGCCCCTCCCCACCAAGGAGCCTGGACGGCGGCGTGCGACAATCGACACTATGCGCTTAGCACGGCTTCTCACCCTGCTGGGTGTGGCTACCTTCGCGGCGACGATGTTGTTCGTCCCTCGAATCGCGCAATCGCAGAGCTACCATGATTTCGCTGACCAGCGCCGACTGCTGGCCAGGGTACCCAATACACTCAACGTGGTGTCGAACGCGGCGTTCCTGCTTGCCGCCGCAATTGGCTTTGCCGCGGCCGCGCCGGCAGATCGGTTTCGGACCTCAGCGGAGCGCGTGGATGCCCTCGTGTTCTTCACGGGAATGGCGCTAACGGCTGTCGGCTCCACGATTTACCACCTGGCCCCCTCCGACCGGACCCTCCCGTATGACCGAGCCGGCATGACTGTGGGATTCATGGCCTTCATGGCAATGCTCGCGCATGAGCATCTCGATGTGGGCAAATGGCTTCTGCCGGCCATACTTGCGATTGGGTTGGGAAGCATCGGCTGGTGGATGTTGCGGGACGATTTGCGACCTTATGGCTGGGTTCAATTCTTCCCGATCCTCGTTCTGGTGCTCATTGCCGCCATCGGAAGGCCGCGGTACTCGGGTGAGCGGACCACACTGGCGATCGTATTCGCGGCATACGCCGCCGCAAAGCTATTCGAGACCGCCGACCGTTCGATTTACGTGGCGACCGCAAATCTAGTCAGCGGTCATACGCTGAAGCACCTCGCCGCCGCCTGCGCGCCGGTAGCTGTATCGTTTTGGATTGCTCGACGGGCACCTGATGGAAGAACGGCTTGAGAAGGCGCAAGAAAAGTTCGAGAAGGAGTTCAAGCGCCCACTTACGTGGCTCGAGGAATCGCTAGCGCGACGGTTTGCCGCCGTCAGTAGCCCGTCACGATGGACACCCAAATGGACACCCATACACATCTTGATGTGCAGTACTTAGGTATGGTGAGTCTCGCAAGTAGCAGATTCGGAAGGAGTTAATCTGGAGCGGGCGACGAGATTCGAACTCGCGACCAAGAGCTTGGGAAGCTAGCCGATACCTGAAACCCGCCGACTGCGGATAGTGAGCTAACCGTTGACGCAGCAAGCTTTACGGCTCGCGCGACGGAGCAAAGCACGACTTCAAGACGCACGGAGTGTCTATGGTCGTGTCTAGTTGCTCTCACCATCGTCACAAGAACATCTCTTTCGTAGGTCAGTTCGAACCACTCGACCGCCATGACGCGGAGAGGGCAGACCATCGCTGCCATGATCGGAAGAGTGGAAGAACGCATCCCCGCCGCCCAGGCAGCGCGGCTCATCGGGGTCAAGACGCAAACGCTCGCGAAGTGGCGGTGCTGCGGCAAAGGGCCGGGCGGGTGGATTCGTGTTTCGGCGACGCTTGTGACCTACCCGCGGCGGGAGATCGAGCGGTTTCTCTCGGCTCGGCCAGGCGATCGCCGCAACTGACTGTCGGGGAGGTGCTCTGATGCGCATCCCAGGCTTCAGCTACGACGCCAAGCGCCACCGCGCGCGGTTTGATGTCTACGTGCCCGGCAGCAAGGGGCAGGTGCGACGCAGGCAGACGGTGGAGAACGTCACGCGTGACCAGGCGCTCACAGCCTGGCGCGAGTTCCGCGCGTCGTGCGCGAACCCAACTGTCATCCGGACGGCCCTGACGCTCCAGCAGTTCATCGATGACTACTACGGTCTCATCTCCGCACCGCTTCGCGTGAGCACCGTCCGGACGCAGCGGCTGATCATGAAGAACCACCTCTCGCGATTCTTCGGCACGAGCCTCCTCGCGGACATCACAACGATCAGGGTGCTGGACTTCAAAACGGACATGAGAAACCGCGGCCTCTCGGCCGCCTATATCAATGACGCCGTGCGACTCCTGAAGACGCTTCTCTACCAGGCGGTCGAACGTGACGTGATCGCCGAGCACCCACTCAAGAAGCGTGTCCGGAAGGAGCCGGAGAACCTGCCGCGCCTGGAACTGGAGCAACAGGAGCGGATCGCGTTCCTCGCCGTCTTCGAGGACGAGCGCAACTTCCGCGCGCTCCTCGCCACCGAGCGGCGTCTCGGACCAGTGCGCGAGAGCGCGGCGTTTGGAGAACCGCGGCGGTTCGGCGGCGGAAGGCGCCCGGATGGCGATGCTGCGCGGGCGTTCTTTGAGCGTTTCCAAGAATTGCGCGACTTCTTCGTCGTGGCCTTGGAGACCGGCCTCCGCATCTGGAGCGACCTGCGGAACTTGCGGTGGCGCGACGTCGACCTTGCGGGCGGCGTCATCACCGTCGCCACGCGGAAAACCGGGCACGAGGCGATCATCACGATCTCGAAGGAATGCCGGGGGGCGCTCCTGCGATGCCGCGAACGACGTGATCCCGGCGAGTTTGTTTTCGTGGACGGCAACGGCAGGCAGCTCTCGGCGAGCAGGATTCGGCGGGCCTTTCTTCTCGCGAAACGGCTCGCCGGCATCACCCGCCGTTTCCGCCCACACGATCTGCGGCACACCTTTGGGTGCCGCCTCGCGAGCCGTGGCGTGAGCCTCCAGCTCATCGCGAAATCCCTCGGTCACACGACGACGCACATGGCCGAGCGCTACGCCCGGCCTTCGAAGGAGGCGATGCGTGCCGTCGCCGAGGCGCTCGACGCGGATCGCGCGCCGGTCGGCACAACGAAGCGTACGAAGGTCGCTTCGAACCACTCGAGTGTCAGGATTTCCCGAGCGCATACCGTCGCGCTTGTCCGCATGGTGCGGGCAAGAAAAGAAAGGAAACGGTATGCAGCAACTCAGAGCAGTACTCATCAGCCTATGCCTTTGGAGCACTTGTAGTCCTCAGACAAAATCGAACCAGAGCTCCAAACGACGGTGGCACCGGAGGGGGTTCTTGCGGTTCGCGAGCGGGGCGCTGATTGCGGCCTCGCTCATCGTCGCCATGACGGCGTGCCACGGAGCCGCGCACGGAGATGTGCATCGTGACCCGGTAGGTCAGAGCGTGGCGACACCCGCAAGCGGGTGCGACGCATGCGCGGGGCAGGAGGCGGCATCATCGCCGGGGGAACAAAACGCGAGCGTCCAGCACGGCCAGGTGCAACAGCCACCTCTCCGGGTCGCGCTCTTCATTGACCAGACCGGATCAATGGAGCAGGCGCGCGTGCCACATGTCACGGCGGACAGCGTCACGCCACTCTGCGATCGGCTGCAGGTGGCCGGGGGCGAACTCGCGGTGGGGCTCATCCGCGATCGCTCGGATGCACCGCTCGCGCGGGTCTTTGTGCCGGCTCCGCCTCCCGCGCCCGTGTTTCCGCCGCGGAAGATGGCCAACATCTTCGAGAAGGCCAGGGAACGGAAACGCGACGATGATGAACGGGCGCGGTACACAGCCCGGCAGCAGGCCTGGCACGCAGACGTTGCGGCGCGCATCAACGCGTTCACGGAATCGATCGCACCGCTCTTCGAGAACGCTGACGCGCCGGCGACGGACATCCATGCGGCGCTCCTCCGCGGCGACGTGTTCGTATCCGAGCCGAACGCGTTCGGGCAGCCGGTCACGAACGTCGTCATTCTCGTGACGGACGGTGTCGAGACCGTCGATCCCGAGACGCCGGCGCAGTTCAAGGCACCCGCCGAGCTGGTTATCGTGAACGGGACCGGTAGCCTCGGTCAGCTCGAAGCGCTCCATCCCACCCGCTTTGAAGCCCTCGACGCCGCGATCCGCTACGTGATCGAAGGAGGCAGCCGTGTTCGCCGGTAACGAACGGGAGGAACTGAGCCGTCAGTCTCTCGTGACGCAGGCCGTCCGCATCAACGCGACGGCGCGCAGGTACTTCAAGCACGACGCCGCCGCTGTGCGGCTGGCTGCGGAACGGGACGCGTACGAGAAGACGCACGGCGAGGTTGCCCGGCTCACGCTCCTCGAACGCGTGGAGTACGTCACCTACGCGATCGGCCTTTTCTGTATCTACGGCGTCGACGTCTTCCTCTTCGGCGCGAGTGCGCAGTTCGTCTCGGGTTTTGTCGGCAGCGACGATGATTTCTTTACCAGCCTTGCAAAGTACGCGACGCCCGCGTGCTTCCTTGGGATCGAAGTCATGATCTCGCTGCAGATCGCGAAGTCGGGGCTTGCGGAGCGGTTCGGGTTCGGCAGTTCGGCCGCGCGCAAGGGCTGGATCGCGATCGGTATCCTTGCCGCGCTCGTGATGCCGCTCGCCGCGACGGCAGCCGCGCGGGCAGCCGGCGTGGTCGCCGATGACAGCGCGCCGATCCTCATGATCGTCGTGCTCGCGGTCATCAGTTTCGCCGCGCATGTGCTCGTTCTCTTTGCCGGCCGTCTCGCGCAGGAAGCGAAAACGTACATCACGTATGCCGTGTGCTACGGCGTGAAGAAGGGGCGGGCGCAACGCGCGATCGACCGCGCGCAGGCCGACATCGGGGGACTCAATTCGCTCTTCATCGGTTACGTGCACGCCTGGCGCACGCACAACGGGCGGTACGGAGCGCTGCCCTCCGGGCCTTTTGACCGCGAGGTGGTCGAGCTTCTTCGGCGCCAGTTTCCCCATGTCGCGACCGGCGGGAATGTAGCGTCCTTCCCGACGCTGGTCGAAGACGAGGAGGCATCGTGATCGGCCAGCTCACCTCGCTCGCCCTCATGGTCGCGGCGCTTCTGTTTGTCCTCAGTCTCCCGCTCGGCGAGCATGACGCCGGGCGGGCCTTGAAGCGCGCCGCCGCCTTCGCGTTCGTCCTGGCCTTCGTGCCGGCGACGCTCTACTGTCTCGTGGCACCGCTCTTCCACCGGCCGCACTCGACCGGCGCCCTGATCGAGCTCCTCCTCGCCGTCTTTGGGGTGCTCGGCATCCTGGTCATGCTGTCCCTCGCCTCCTACGGCCTCCTGGACCTCCGGAGGCGGTCCGGGACGCGCCAGCCCGCGCCGCACGCCGATCGCGGCTACGCGAAGCGGCGTCCCTCCGAGCATCCGGGGACGCGCCACGACGACGAGGATGAAGAGGAATCGTAGGAATGAAGGACTGGCTGCTCCGGGACTGGTGCTACGGCAACGCGGGGCGGGCCTATCAGCGGGCGCGGGTGAACGAGTCCCGCGCCCGTACGAGCGACGCACGGGAAGCGGTTTCCGAGGTGCATCGCTCGCTCGCGGCCCTGGATGGCAAGGAGAGCTTTGTCCTGGGGACGCTGGGGGATGGTACGCCCGTCCGCATCGCTTCGCGGGAGATCGGGCGGCACGCGATGGTGTGGGGCTCCTCCGGCGCGGGCAAAAGCTATGGTCTCCATCTCATCACCGAAGGCTGGACCGCAACCGGCCGGCGCCTCACGCTTATCGATCCGAAGGGCGAGACGTTTCTTCTGAAGGCGCTCGCCGCTGCGGCCGCCTATGAATCGCTTCCGGAGGATCAGCGCGACACCTTCGCTGCGCGTTTCCGGGTCTTCGATGTGACCGAAGAGTGGGTGACGCCGGCCGATCTCTGGAGCGTACCGAAGGGCATGTCTCCGTCGCTGCTCGCAACGTTGCGGGCGGCGGCCGTCGCGGAGCAGAGCACGCATGCATTCTCGGACCTCATGGCCTACGGGATCTTCCTTCTCTATTCCGTGGCCATCGACCTCGGCTGGGGGGTCACGGTAAAGATCGCGCGCGCCTTCTTCCTGGATGCCGCCTTCCGCGATCGCATCGGGAAGAAGCTCACCGATGAGCGCTTGCGGGACAGCGTGGAGCACCTTGAGACCACGCTCCCGGAGCAGACCCGGAAGGCGATCGTGCGGCAGTTCGACCTTCTCCTTGCTTCGCTTCCGGCACGGGTGAGCTTCGGCCTCTCGCCCGAGATGACGCACGAGCTCCTGCCCGCGCGGGGAGCAAAACCCACGATCTCCCTCGGGAACTTCGGCCCCACGCCTCAGCGTCCCCCGGCCTTGGCAAAGGCGATGGCCACGAACCGCCTCATTGATGTCTTGACCGAAGCGAACGTGCGGCCGCGCGCGGTGCCGGAACTTCTCCTCCTCGAAGAGGTCGGCGTGCTCGTGAAACAGCCGGCCGTCGCGGAGTACCTCCTCGAAGCCTCGCGCACGCTCCGCTGGAAGGGTCTCTCGATCGTATGCGTCGCGCAAGACCCCTCGAACGCGATCCCGAAGGAGACCGTGACCGCGCTCCGCCTGAACTCCAAGTGGCTCCTCGCGTTTGAGTGCGGGCGGGACGAGGCGCTGTGGCTCCTGCCCCACATGACGGGGCAAGGCCGGAGCGAATCCGAGGAACGGCGGGTATTCACGTCCGAGATGGCGAAGCTTCCCACCCAGGAAGCGGTCTTCGTGCGGAAAGGCCTTGCGGGCTTCCGTCTCGGCCTCGGGGGGGTGGAAGACCCGACCCGCCGTTATCCGCGCGAGCGGCTTCTCGAAACCTTCGAGTCAAAGATCGCCGCACGCTCCATGATCCGGGCGCGGGACGCCGAGGAACGGATCGCGCGCTTCGAAGCGACGGTCATCGAGAAGCGGGAGACGCCCGCGGCGGCAAAGGCAACCGCCGCAAAGGAGACGAAGTCGCCCGGCTCGATCGACGAGTTCTTCGCGCTCCTGGAGCGCGGCCGGAAGCTCGGCGAGGATGGCCGATGAAAGCACCCGCCCGGCGCCTCTTCGCGGCGCCCGTCTGGCTCTATCTCTTCGCGCTGCCGGCCTACCTTGTGCGCGGCACGCTCACGCTCCTCCGGCTCATGAGGCTCCGCCGCATCTCCCGCCTCGGCTACGTGGACTGCCCCCATTGCGGCGCGGAAAATCCGATAGACGTCCTCTCGACCTGCCCCCGCTGCAGGACGACGGAGTACGGCAATCGCCTCCGTTGCACGGGTTGCGATGCGCGGGCGACCTCTTTCGCCTGCGACCGTTGCGGCGTCACGATTCACTGTCTCTGACATGACCCCGCTGACCCTCACGCGCGACCTCGAGGTCATGCGCGCCGTGGGGCGCTTCCGGATGCTCACCCGCCCCCAGCTCAAGCGCTGGTTCTTCGCCGGCGTATCGGAGACGGTCGTGACGCGCTTCGTCGACCGCACGACCGGCAAGGGCTGGCTCGGCGTGCAGCGGCTCCACGGGAACGGGATGCAGGTTCTCTGGCTCACGAGGAAAGGCCGGGACGCGCTCGTGGGACAGGGCGTCGCGGCGGCGGACCTCTTCCCGGCGACCGGCCCCGCGGCGGCGAAGGATTTCGAGCACACGGTCATGATCGGGGAGGCGGCCGTGTGGCTCGCGACGAAGACCCCTCCTCCGGAGGAGCTCCTGCCGGCCTCCGCGCTGCTCCGTTTTTTCGGCGGTCGGATGGCCGTCGTGCCGGATCTCCTGGCGCTGTGGCGGCTGGAAGGGGGCACTCCCGCTGCCCTCGCGGTCGAGGTCGATCTCGGTACGGAGCCCCTCCAGACGGTGCTTCTGCCGAAGCTCGCTCTACTCGCGAACGCACTTCACGACTGGCTGGCGGGATGCCTCACGACCATCCTCGTCCTCGTGCCCCGTGGCAGGCGGCAGGCGGCGGTCCGAGACGCGCTCCCGGACCTCCCGATCCCGGTCGTAGTCGAGGTCTTGGAGGAACTTCCAGGTGTTAACTCGGGTGTGTAGTCGAGTTAACACCTGTGGAGCGGTTAACCAGCGCTAAATCAGTTAGTTAGCGCGCGGAAGCCCGGGCGCATTAGGGAAACAACAATCAACTCTATCTCTCATCTTCAAGGAAGAACCACGAACGCCCGGAGACGGAGCAGAGCGCAGGGTATCCGCGCCGTGCCGCGAAGCGGTGCGGCACGGCGCGGATAGCGTGTGCGGGAAAGGGACAAGGAAAATCCAAAGGCACAGCGGTGTGCCAAAGGTGCTAGTAGAGTCGGCAGCGGAGCAAACAAAAACCCGCCCCGAAGGGCGGGTAATGTCCGGCCGGCTCACGAGATCGTGAAGCCGCCGCTCTCCCGGCAGAAGGCCGCGAACTCCTCGACGTTCTCTACCGTGAAGGGATAGTTCGTGATCCAGGGGCGCGTCTCGCCCTTGCCGCCGCAGTTCAGGCAGGCGTCTCCCTGGCTCGTGCCTTTGCCGTTGCAGAAAACGCAAGGCGTGTCCCCGAGCGAGGCCAGTTCCGCGTCGCGCGCTGCAACATACTTCGCCGTATCGCCGCTCGCGACGAGCTCGCAGAGGCGCTCGGCGATCCGGTCGGCGCTCGCGGCGGACACCTCGTAACCGTTGTTCATGTTCCACTCGAATCCGTCGTTCTCCGGCAGCTGCACGTGCGCGAGGACGTAATCGGCGAGCGGGTGCCACCACCAGACGTTGTTCCGGAAGTACTCGCCCACGTCGGCCTTCGGCGCGTTGCCGTACACATCGAAACCCATGTGATGCGTGAAATTGGTTTGGTCCGGTTCGACGAGGCCGGGCAGCGGCTGTGCGTCGCTGCTTGCAGGCGGGAGCGGGCGAAGTCAAGGAGGATCGTCCAGGGATGCCGCTCTGCGGCAATTGGGTCGAAGTTCCTTGACCGCCCGCTAGACTGAAAGCACGCGACGCACACGCTTCGCTCGTAGTCTCCGCAGAGCAAAGAAAAACCCGCGCCCCGTGAGGAGAGACGCGGGCTGTTCTTCACGTGCGCTTGGACCGCCGCAGCGGCTCCACGATCGTGGAGAAGAACGGCTCGGCATAATCCTCCTCCTGATACCTCCGCGCCGCGATCCGTTGCGCCCAGCCGGACGAGGACGCGGTGATCTCGTACTGTCGGTTGCGGTGACTGTCGATCACGGTCACGATGAATTTAGGCATTGCCAGTGCGTTGATTTCGGGCGTTCGATGCGCCGGTTAGTCCTCGTTCTCGACCTCGGCGTCGTCGGAGAGAGGCGCCGCAAACATCACTGCGCTGTGGTGCATGATGGAGTCTCGGGATGTGTTGCCGAATATCTCCACTGCGGCCACGTGCGCGTCGGCTTCGTCGGAAGCCTCGACGTCTATGTCGAACAGCTCCGTCTCGGCGATAAAGACTCGGTATTTAGGCATGTTGCCGGATTGGTTTGCGCCGGTTCGACCAGGCCGGCGGCGGCGTTCGCATCCGCCGCAGCGGAGCGGGAGCGGGCGAAGTCAAGGAGAAGCGGAACGGGCAGTCACAGGGCTTGCCCCTTGACGGCCCGTGAGCAATTCCTTGACCGCCCGCTAGAATGAGAAGACGGCGATGCGAACACGTCCTCATGGTCGGAGGGCGAGCGTTTGCGATACCGTCAGCAGATCTTGAAATGGCCGCTGTCCCGGGCGAAAGCCCGAACTCCTCGGGGTTCTCAACCAGGGAGAGGAACCGAACTACCCGCGGCGTGGCGTGAGCAACAAGGCTGTGATCGGTTGATAGGTGACGCTCTCGTTGAGAATCCGCTTTGAGAGCACCAAGCTCTTGTGAGTGCCATCGAAGATGTAGTAGCTACCCAACGGTGACTGCTGGCGTTCGCCTGTCGTCGCGGGCGTCAGCACGAGCCAGCCGATGCGCGTGAAATCAAAGCCCCGATCGATGTCGACGCATCGGACAAACCATTCCGGGTGATGCTGCGATCGTGGCAGCTCCAGATCTCCCGCCAGCGTCTCGAAAGATCTTCCTGACGCAAGCAAACGGCTTCCGACGTCGCGAAGCGTTCGTGGAGCGCCGGCTGGCGTCAGGAGGCGCGCCGGATCGTCCTCTTGCCAGATCAGGTTCAAGAATTGTTCTTGGGTCAGGACTCCAAGGAACATCTCACCTGGCGCTTCGACCTCACTCCAAAGGCGGTGATCGATGTGTTCACCGCAGGCTTTGCGTCGTTGTAGCTCAGCTAGAACTTGCTTTCGTGAGATCGGTTGCATAGCGCGGGGTTAGTCAGCCGGCAGCGCCGATCCAGAGCGGATACGGATCGCCCACCTCGACAGCCGGAAAGTGCGGACACTCCCTCCCACGGACGTATTCGACGGCGCTGTCGGGCAGAATGGTCTGCGCGTTGCCGTCGTAGCGAAGAAGAAGTGATGACGCGCTCGACCGGAACCATGGAGTGACCATCTCGACGAGGACCCCGACGGCGACCGATGCCAGGACGCCATTCGACCACACAACCTGCGGGTTACCGCCTGCTGCGCCGTATTGCTCCTTGGCGAGATCATCCTCCGTGATTATTCCCATGCAATGAAAACAGAGGTCGCCCGGCATCGACACGGCTACCTGCCCTGCAATCGCGAAGTGATCAAGAGCGTCATGCACGTCCATACCGATGTCGATGCAGGGGAGGAGATAGCGCCGGGCAAACGCCTCGAGCTGCGAGCGCTCGGAGTAGCTGTCGACGCAGCTCACGATGACGTCGGCGTCACGGAGTTCCGACATCGTCTGCTGCCATTTCAGGGGAAAGCGCTTCACGCGCATCTCGGGGTTGACCGCCTTTGCGCGCTTGGCGGCGATGTCGGTTTTGAGACGGCTATGAACCGCGTTGCGGCGAGTGGCGCCGACCAGACGATTCAAGTTCGAAAGCTCAGCCCTGTCGTGATCGACCAGGAGAATGGTGCCGATTCCGACATGGCTGAGCTGTTGAACGACATGGGATCCCGCACCGCCGAGGCCAACGACTGCGACGACAACGCCGTCGAGCACTTCGTCGCTTCGATCACCGAGGAAGGATTGTCGGATGAGGGTGTTTTTCATGCGACCTTCCGAAGATGGCGGCCGACTACGACAAACCGCGAGATGGGTTGAGGCTTCTTCTTCCCCGTGAGCCAGCACAGGCCGACAAAGCTGTCGCTACTCAGAACGACCGCGGCATGCGGATACTCCGGCCGTGCACCGAGGAACGCCGGAACGAACTTCGCGCTCTCGCGCCGGTCAATCGAACTGAAGCCAGGTCGCCCGGTGTGCTCGTGCAGGTGAACATGAATGACGCTGACGTTCTCAGCGTAGCCAATCTGCATCGCCCCGAAGATCGTCTTCTCGTTCATCACGGCGCCGGCCGAGTAGTCCTCGGCGTAGCCGTCATCCGGAACCACAACATAGCGGCTCGCGAGAAGAATGATGCCGCTCTTCGATCGGGTGGGTCGGGCGACGATTAAGCCGACGCGTTCAGCGGCGAAAGGATGCGGCCGTCGGAGGTCCCGAAGAATCTCGTCCAGCAAGTCCGAGCGGAGTTTCAGGGCGATCTTCATGGCAGGAGAGCGGCCAAATGCCCGATCAGAACCTCGACGGGCCGCGTCGAGGAGGGGACGTCCTTCCATGAAAATGCGTACCAGGTCTGGCCGCCGATCGCGACGGGCGCAGTCCAATTGAGTGCGCGAGCGGTGGTACTGAATTGCTCCGAAAAGAAGAGCCTCGTGGGATACCCGTCGCGGGTATCCATGCACACGAGCGTCGCGAGGACATCGCGGGTGCAGCCCTGCGGAAGGCGGAGGGTTGGGACGTGGACGTAGCGCTGTCCGGCGTCGGCAAAGGTGCTGACGCCGGACGAAATCGCATCGAGGCCGGTGAGGTCGAGGACTTCAGGCATGGGAAGAACCGCCGGTGCGCGGACCTTTGAAGAAAGCCTCGCCGCCCTTGATTGTCACGCGGGCGTCGTCCTTCAAGGGGGTGATCTGTCCGTCGATGACCTCAGCGAGCGCCAAGTCCGCGCTCACGCCGAGCAGTACCTTCAGCTCGGAAACGAGGTGGCTGCCGCGGTGAATGGTCTTCTTCACGCCTTCGATCGTCACCGTGACGTCCGGGCCGGTCTGCGGGTCTGCTGCCTTGCTTTCCTGGGGTTGGGTAGACATGGTCTGTATCTCCTAAACTATTGCGTTAAAACGACCTTTGGTTGACATGCGCCACAAGTTGCGCGATACTGGCTTACATCAGAGACAGTTTACCCGTCCGCTGTTTCACCTGTCAAGCCAATGTGTCTTAGAAAGGCAACATGAAAGAAAAGATCGAGGAATTCGGTCGTCAGTTGGCTCGAGCGCGTGGCAAGCGCGGTGTCCGAGAGGTGGCCGGCGAGATCGAAATCAGCCCGGCCACGCTCTCTCGTGTCGAACGGGGCTTCATGCCGGACCTTGAGACCTTCGGGAAGATATGCCGGTGGCTAAAAGTCGATCCGGCGGAAATCTTGGGAGTCGATGTGACCGCACCTCGCCCGTCGGCATCCGTGCATTTCAAGAAGAACCAAGCGATTCATCCGGATACGGCAAGCGCACTTGCGGAATTGATTCTGGCGGTCTCTCGCGCGAACCTTATCGAGGAAGAAGAGAAGATCGGCTCCAGTGTTTAGACATGGGTTCAAGAGTTGGTGCGAGCGCATCGCACTTGAAAAGCGTGCCGAGCTCGGACTGCAGCCTCTGGACCGCTTGGATCCGAACGACTTAGCAAAACAGCTCGGCGTCGTGGTGCGTTTTCCGAAGGACGTTCCCGGCTTGTCTTCAGGATGCTTGAAACGGCTCCTTGAGGATGATCCGGATGGCTGGTCTGCTGTTAGCCTTCGCCAGGGATCACGCACGATTATCATCATGAACAGCGCGCACTCGAAGGCACGACAAGCAAGCGACTTGATGCACGAGTTGGCCCATCTTCTGTTAGCCCACACACCTGCGCGGGTCGACGTCACCAAGGACATGCAGCTTCTTCTGCGGACCCATGATCGCGGGCAGGAAGATGAAGCGAACTGGCTTGCGGGCTGCCTCTTGCTTCCTCGCCCGATCGTCATGACCGTCCATCGCAAGCGACAGGCGGCCACCGCTGCCGCCCACGAGTATGGCGTGAGTGTGGACATGGTGAACTACCGCCTTAGAGTTACAGGGGTGGGGATTCAAGAGCAGCGTCTTCAAGCGAGACGCTCGCGATAACCGCACCCGAAGCGGACACTGCGTCGTTGCAAGGCCGTTGCTCTCGTGAACGAGCCGCCATTCACCACGGAGCGTGGGACAAAGCTAGGATCGCTGCTTTGGCTTCGTTCTCTTCGGGTTGGGGCGGCGGGTAGGCTTTTGACGCTTGCCGGGCGGGTCCTCCCGATAGACCGATCCGAGCAACGCTGACCGGAGGACCTTCTCGGGTTCGCGTTTCGTCCTTCCGGTTCCGGAGGCCACATGCACGTGCTTGCCCTTGGCAGCCGCATATTTGATCGCGCATGCAAAGAGGAAGAGCTCGTGGGTCGAGGTACCAAAGGAGGACTCATGAAGGACGATGGAGTCACCATCATCGGCGTCGCAGGCCCGAAGCCAGGCTGGCAGGTGCCGGGCGATCAATAATCGGATTTCAGCCTCGGAAAGGGGCTCTGCGTTGCCAGAGGGAAAGGGTGCGGGCATGAAAGGGGAAGTGTTTTGAGTGTCTATGAACCTTACCTAATCATAAAAAGTGTACGAGTGTTGTGTCAAAGGAGGACGCAGAACGAACAGTGCCCGTAATGGTCATAATTGTGCCGCAACCGAAACGAGCGATCCACATGCCGCACTAACGGAGAAAAACAGCGGCCCTCGCAGGAAAGAACTTCTTCCGTTGAGGGCCTTGATGCCGTTCTGTAGCTCGTGTTCCGGTCGGGGTTTAGCTGCCGACAGTCGCCTTGTTGGGCTGACTCTCACGCTCCCGCTGTTTCGGCGGGGTGTGCTGCCGGGCGAACTGTGCGCTGACTTGGGCGGCCGCATAGCGCGCCATCTGGGTAACGTCGTCACCCTGATAGTCGATGAGCACGTGGCGGCCCACATCGGCCGTCGCAGCGAGCGTGCCGTCGTTGCTCGATAGGTTGAGCTTGAGCAGCTTCGGACCGGTCACGCCCAGGTTCGTCACCATTTCGATCGTGCAGGTACCCTGCAGAACGATGGCGCCCGGTGTGTTGGCCTGCGTCGCCATCTTCGCACCATTTGCGAGCAGCTCCGCGCTGATTGCGGTCGCGACGGTCTGAGGCTGATCACCCGAGATTTCGACGCGCTGGATGACGATACCGTCGAGCGGTTTGAGCGCGGCCGAGTTTGTGGTGTTGTCGCCGCAGCCGAAGAGGACCATCGAGACGAGAACGAGGAACAGAACGATGAACGATTGACGCTTCATGGCGTCTACCTCCTTGTTGTGGCTTCTTCTGCACCCGTCACTGACTGAGGATGCATAGGAAGACCTTTTGGGTCGCCGCCTGAAGGAATGGCCCTCAAGCGGCTACCCAACGAATTTCAAGGAGCACAGTTATTGTAACATACGGATGGTTTTCCGTCAATAGCCCCTACAAATGCCGGTTTCCTTGGTCTGGATGGATGCCAAGCGGAGTCAGAACTTGCCATTGAGGACTTAATGGATCGTGTGCAAGCGCATAAGCCGCGACGGACTTCAGGGACTTTGGGGACTTCAGGGACTTCAAACGGAGGGACCCGCCGTGTGGCGGGTCCTCGTATCCGTGTCTCTGAATCCTAAGGTGCTTCCTCGACTTTGCTCGTCAATTCGCTATTATCAAGGACATCCCCCAGGTTTCCCGGCACTTTAGCGCTCCATGCGAGAAGCTCGTCGATGGCAAAGGTCCGAGCTGTGTGCCAATCGGGGCTACTTTTCCAGGAAACGCAGTCCACAAAGTCCACTAGTCCGGTTTGTGGAAGCGCTGTATAGCCTCGAACCCTGTGCCATTCAGGGGAATCGAATGATCCCTTTACGTCACGCTACAGGTGCTTGGCCCCGAGGGGACATCGCCGTGTAGCTGACCGGAGCACGTCCCTCTCCTTGCGGTAAGGCGAGTGCTCGTCGAGCCAGGCGCTTATGTCCTCCCCGATCGTGATCGCCGTATTCGGTCGGAAACCGAACTTCGGCGCCACTTCGGGCCAGATGCGCACGATGCCATCGTAGATGCCGTAGCGTTCTCCGTACATTTCGACGATCTCTTCCGGGAAGTCCGATGCTTCATCAAGGAGGAAGAGCTCGACCATGCACGGTTCGCACATGATGGCGGCGCAATCTCTGTACTCTCTCATGGTGGGCATGAGGGAGGCGACCTTTGGAGGGTTCGAGGCATCGGGAAAGCTTAGGCTCCGAAGGACTTCCTGCCGAGGGGGCATAAGTACTGTGGGACAGTACTTTTTAGATGCGCATGATCGTAGAACACCGAAGAACCGAGAGGGTCCAAGTATATAGGGAACAGAAAGCATCCACGCTTTTTTGGACAGGGCTACTTTGACCTCCTAAACTCCATAGCGATGGAGGATCAAAACAACATCACAAAAAAGCAGCACTTTGTCCCGCAGTTTTACCTCAAAAACTTCGCCGGTCCGGGCGGGTTCCTTGAGATTTTGGACCTGAAGAACAACAAACTGCTTCCCCGGAGGGAGTACGGCGGGGTTGGGTATAAGCAATTTTTCTACGCCGCAGAAACCGGCGTCCAAGACGAAGTATCCCAGCAGATCGAGAAGTGGTTGCGGCACTACGAGAACACGATCGCGCGCGAGCTGCCGGCCATCATCGAGAAAATCCTCGGCCATCAGCATATTGACGATAATAGCCGGTACATCCTCGCCGCCCTCATGTGCATGCTCTGGCTTCGCTCGCCAGGGATGCGTGAGCACCTGAATAAAATGGAAACCGATATGACCAAGCAGCTCATGAGGTTCTATGCACCCCAACGGGTGGCCAAGTTTTCGGAGGAGAGCGGAAAGAACCTAACCGAAGAACAGCAAAAAGATTTGGTAAGAACCCTGGAGGAAGGAGCATATGATGTGCGGTTCAATAACGCCCAGCACTTGAGGTTCATGACCCAGGAGCTCGGCTTTGGCGGTCCGGGCTTCACTAATATGTTCTATGGTCAGAAGTGGAAAATCTACATCGCCAAAGGCGAAAAGCGATTTATGACCTCCGACACCCCCGTGGTCGAGTGGTTCCTTCCGCCCAAGACCTTTTACGGAGCCTCGTTTCTCGAAAGGAACAAATACTTTGCCCTGACGCCCGAGATCCTAATCGAGCTCACTTACCCATTAGGCTCCGAGAAGGTGAAGCGCACAACCGTCTTCAAGGAAGAAGATGAGATGGTCACCATTTTCAATATGCTGATCGGAGCTCATTGCACCGAGTTGGCTTACTCGGGCGAGAAGCCCATCCTGAGGACCTCATCGAAGGGCGCAATAATCCGGGCAGGCTCGAGAGGGAATACTATGCACGCTTTGAACACCCTTGGGTGGAGTATAGGAGAAAGCAGGGCAAGCCTAACTAATGGGTTTAACTGACTTTCCTGAAAGTATCAGCATCCGAAACTGTGATTCCTGACTTTGGGGACAGGGACTTCAAACGGAGGGACCCGAGCTTGTTCGCTGACCGACGGAATAAATGAACGACTTTGCTTTCGCCTGAAGTTTTGTTTGGAGATTCCTATCTCATCTAAGCCCGCTACTCATTGCAAGTACTAACCTTAGGTGAGCTGCCCAGACACTTTCTTTCGTTAGTGCCTGGGCAGTGATGGCTGACTTGCGTCAGCTATCCGACGTAACGGCTGTTCAAACCGACGAGTTCCCGATGGAACGTCGTCCAGCCGAGAGACGGATCGCTACCGCTGCCGGAGACCATGCAGTAGCTGATGCTGGAGACCCCCCAGAACGCCTCGTTGTCGACTTTGGTACCCGATTTGTCGATCTTCTGACCAACCAGGGTAACCAACGCGACGAGACGTCCGGCGTGGTAGAACTCGACCTTGCGCTCGAGCATCCACGACCCCAGGGTGTCTGCAGTAGGTTCAACTCGCTCCGTCCTTTGGATCGGCCGAGGCACGATCCGCGAGAAGAAGTCGAAGTTGCACCACACCGGCGCTCGAAGCGGAACGTACTTCTCGGTCATCTCCGCCGGGGTTTCGAACTGCGCACCTTTCGGAATCGCAGTCAGATGCCCGGAGAGAAGACGCAGCACGAACTCGATCGCCTCGATAACGCTCGACGTAAACCTGATCTCCATATAACCTCCTTCTGCCCGTTAGGGGCTGTTAAGCTCGTGCAGGAATGGAGTACCTGTAAGAGCGTGATTTGAACTGCTATCTGTTGTTCTAGCACATATACTTATATATGTCAATATCTCGTGGCAAGGGTGCTCCCTACCTGACTTCAGGGACTTTGGTGACTCTAGGGACTTCAAACAGAAGGACCCGCCGTGTGGCGGGTCCTCGTACCCGTGTCTCTGAATCCTAGGCTGCTCTCTCGACTTCCTCGGAGGATTCGATATCATCAAGGACATCCCCCAGGTTCTCCGGCACTTCAGCGCTCCATTTGAGAAGCTCGTCGAGGGAAAAAGTCCGAGCCGTGTGCCAATCGGGGCTACAGATTTGCTCGGAATGCCGTTTCGCGAACGTAGCGAACGGCTCAAGCAAGGAAAACTCTAGCGTTTTCCCCGTCACCACGCAGTCCGACAAAACGGTTTCGAGCAAACGGCGTTTGCGCTCGTGGTTAGCCGTTTGGTAAATGTTTTCCGCGGATTGCGCGAGTTCGACAATTTGGCGAGTTCGGTGCACGAGTTCCCTCGTTCCGGCCTCTACGGCGGCAAGATCGCGTTCCAAGTCCTTGCGCTCCAGGATCAGTTCGGCGCGCTTTGCGCCATGCGCAGTAGCATCGATTTTACCGTCGAGGAGAAGATCGGTGAGCCGCGTCAGGCGCGCGTTCGCGGCCGAAAGGGTTTCGGTGAGCGAGGCGCGACGGGCTTCCTGAAGCGCGGTGCGGTCCCGATCGTATTCGCCGAGTTCGGCGTCAATCGCGAGGGAGTCATGCCCGTCCAGCCGTATCGCAGCAAGGATCTGGCTGACTGCCTCCTCCACCGCGTCCTCGCGGACTGAGGTCGTAGGACACTCGACGTTCGAGCAGCGGTAGTACACGAAGCCTTTGCGTTCGGAACCGATGAGCGAGCGGCTGCAGGTCTTGCAGTGGAGCATCCGCCGGAAGAGAAGGATGTGGCGCTTCGTGCGGCGGATGAACTTGCCGGCGAGGACCGCCTGCACGCGATCGAACGTCGCTTTGGGGATGACCGGCTCGTGCGCTCCGGGAAAGACGCCGAAGCGCGTGGAGCGGAGTACCCCGACGTAGAAGGGATTGCGGAGCATCGCATGGATCTGCGTGAGGCGCAGCGGATTGGCATTGCGGTTCCTGAGCCCTATCGCTGTCGCTTCTTGGGTGAGCATGCGCAGTGTTGAGGCGCCAGTCGCGTACCGTTCGAAGAGCGCTCGGATGAGCGGCCCCCGGACCGGATCGATGGTCTTCGGTTTACCGGCGCCGCAATCCAGGTAACCAATCGGCGCATTGCGCGGCAGGATGCCCTGCTTCAGGCGGCCATGGATGCCCTTCAGGGTCTCCTGACGGAGGTTCCTTATGTACTGCACGGCAAAGACCATCTGGATATCGGCCGCGAGGCGCCCACCATCGGAACGGAGATCCATGTGCTCGTTCGCGAAGTGGACGTCCACGCCCTGTTCGATGAGGTCGTCGATGTCGGCCCAATCGCGGAAGTTCCGGGTGCTTCGGTCCACCTTGTGGATCACGACCCCGTCCGCCTTTCCGTGGCGGAGGAGCTTCACCATCCGGGTGAACTGCGGCCGGCCTGCTTTGGCGGCAGTTTTCTTCTCGATGAACCACTCAACGATGACGGCGCCGATCCGGATCGCATAAGCCTCGATGATCGAGCGCTGCTCGTCGAGGGACACGCCTTTACCTTGCTTCGGATCAGAGACACGGATGTAAGCAAAGAGTTGCTTCATCCGGTATTTTTGAAGGTTCTTGCGGGGTCGACCTGCCCCGCAACTACGGTACCTCCGGCATTCGATTGAGTCAAAACCTCGGTTACCGCGGTCTCTGGCGCGGCTTGATGGACTTCGATTGCGAGCTCTAGGTATCGGCGGAACCGTTCCCCGGCCGCTAGGAATTCAGGGTCCGTCGTGTGAGGAAGCAGCGCGCGGAGCGCGTTTCTCGTGGTGTCGAGCATAACGAATCACTCTAACCAGCCGGCGGACTTTGGCGAGGGTGCGCAGGTACCGCGATGCGGGACAGGAACCGTGCCGCGGTATTTCTGCCCCCTCGTCTGCGGAGAGCGCACCCGCTACGCTGAGCGGCATGTCAAACATCATCAATTGGCGGCGAGTACGCGCGGAGAAGTTTCACAACTTCCTGCCGGAGGAGATCCGGAGTTATCTCAAAGGTCGAGGCGTTCCGGCGACGGTCATCGAACGCCATCTGCTCGGCTGGAACGGCGAACGGATCACGATTCCCGTCTTCGGCCCGAACCGCCAAGTGCTCGGCTTCCGTTACGCGAAATCCCCGACCGACGCCTCCGACACTCCGGATGTGATCTCCGATCCCGATCTCGGCCCGCAACTCTACGGCGCAGAAATGCTGGCGCGGAAACCGTACCGCGTCGTTATCTGCGACGGTGAGTTCGATCGCCTCGTCCTCGAAGCGAACGACTTCACCGCAGTCAGCTCGACCGCAGGCGCAGACGTTTTTCTCGAGGAGTGGCTGGCGTACTTTGAATCGGTGAGGCATGTGTATGTCTGTTTCAACCGCGACCGCGCCGGCGAGGCAGCCGCGAAGAGAGTCCAAGGCATCCTGCCGCGCGCGCGGATCGTGAAGCTTCCGGCCTGCGCCCTCGACGTTACCGACTTTTTCGTCTTCCAGGAGAAAACGAAGCTCGATTTCGAGATTCTGTTGGCTAATGCCTCGACGGACGAGAACGACCCATCCGACACGCCGCCTACGGTGCGCAAGTTCCGGCCGCTCCTCAAATCCGTCCGGCAGCGCGCCGAAGGACTCAGAAAGGGTGTGAAGCTCCACGAGATCGTTGAGCAGGACGCCACGCTCCAGGCGCGCGGCAGGCGCCTAGTCGCGCACTGTCCCTTCCACGACGATCGCGAACAGTCCTTCAGCGTCTACCCCGCGACGAACACCTACGCCTGTTCCCGCTGCGGCGCGAAGGGCGACGTCGTGCAATTCCTGATGGACAAAGAGTCGATGACGTTCTCTGAGGCGCTCGACGCCTTGGAGAGCTTCGAATTCAGCCACGAAATCTATGGCACCGGCTGAACCCGAGAAAACGCCGCAGCCGGAGCAGAAGCCGACCGTCACGCCAACCGCCTCCGCCGTTCTTCCGAACGGCGAGCTGGTGGAGATGGTTTACGACCCGGTGGAGCGGAAGACGCGGTTCGTCAGGGGAAGCTCGGACGCTTGGGGCTACGAAGAGACCGTCCAGCTCTCGGCGGCCGAGCGCCTCGTCCCGTACTCACCGACCAACAACCTTGTAAAGCACGGTGTGGTGCTCTTCGCGTCCGAACCAACCGAGTATGGCGACGAGGCGGCGCTCGTCTCCCGTATCCGGGACTTCGTGCATCGCTACGTGGATGTGTCGGAGGACTTCGAGACGATTGCTACCTACTACATCCTCTTCACCTGGGTCTATGACGCCTTCCACGAAGTCCCCTATGTCCGTATTCGCGGTGGCTACGGTACCGGGAAGACCCGGTTTCTCCTCGCCGTCGGGTCGCTCTGCCGTTTCGCGATCTTCGCGTCTGCCGCGAGTACCGTCTCACCGCTGTTCCGGCTCTTGGACGCCTTCCGCGGGACCTTGATCCTCGACGAGGGAGACTTCCGTGCTTCGGACGAGAAAAGCGAAGTCGTGAAGATCCTCAATAACGGGAACGCCAGAGGCTTTCCCGTCCTCCGCACCGAAGTCTCCCCGAAGAAAGAGTTCGACCCACGGGCCTACCACGTCTTCGGCCCGAAGATCGTGGCTACCCGCGGCTTCTTCCAGGACCGGGCCTTGGAGAGCCGCTGCGTCACCGAGGACATGCGCGGCGGCTCGCTTCGACGCGAGATTCCTTTGAATCTCGACGACTCGTTCCACGAGGAGGCCCGAAACCTGCGCAACCAACTGCTCCTCTATCGTCTCAGGCACTTCAAGGACGCGCGGCGGTACGACCGCGCGGGCGCTCGCGATCTCGAGCCGAGGCTGCAGCAAATTTTCGGGCCTCTCGTTTCGGTGATCGACGATGCGTCTGCGCGTGACCGCGTCGTTGCCGTTCTTGGAAAGTTGAACGATGACGCGGTGGAGGAGCGCAGCGAGACGGCCGAGGCGCAAGTCTTGAGCGTCATCCGCGAATTGGTCGCCAAAGGTCCCGATTCACGGCTGGCGGTCCAGGACATCACTTCGGCGTTTCTCGCGCGGTACGGCCACGAATACGAACGGCGGATCACGCCGCATTGGATCGGTTCCATCGTTCGACGGCGCCTCGGTCTTCGTGCGTCGAAATCCACGGGAACGTATCTGCTCCGGCCGGAAGATGTAGCGCGGCTGCCGGCGCTCTACGCGCGCTACGGCCTGACCCCCGCGGAAACGAACGATCCGGGGTCGCCTGCTGTCGAGGAAGGCGAAACCAAGAGCTCCGCCGAATGAGCCGGGAGCCCTTGACCTTCATCGGTGAGACGAACTGGCGCGACATGCGGCGTCACTTCGGGAGTCGTCCCGCGGACCGCCGCGCGCATATGTACGTGATCGGGAAGACGGGCACCGGCAAGTCCTCCCTCCTCGAAGGCATGATCCGACAGGACCTCCTTGCCGGGCACGGCCTGGCGCTCTTCGACCCGCATGGGGACCTCGCGGAACGCCTCGCGCTCTGGATGCCGGACTCGCGGAAGGCCGATCTCATCTACCTCGACGTCCCGGACCCGACGCAGCAGTTCGGGTTCAATCCTCTGGAAGGCGTCTCGCCCTTGCGTCGTTCGGTTGCGGCAAACGGGATCGTCGAAGCGCTCAAGAAGATTTTCTCCGAGGCCTGGGGAGTCCGCCTCGAATACATATTGAGAAGCGCGCTCCTCCTTCTTTTGGAACAGCCGGAGGCGACGCTCGCGGACGTGGTGCGGCTCTTCCACGACAAAGACTTCAGGAATGAAGCGGCCGAGCGATCGCAGAACGAACACGTCAAGCGCTTCTGGACCATTGAGTACGAAAAACTTGGCCGGCAGCGCGCCGAGGCCGTCTCTCCGATCGAGAACAAGCTTGGGAGCCTGCTCGTCGACCCCTTCGTCTCGCGCATCCTGACCGCTTCGAAGAGCACGTTCAATCCACGGACGGCGATGGACGAGGGCAAGGTGCTTCTCGTAAACCTGTCGAAGGGCAAGATCGGCGAAGCGCCGGCGATGCTCTTCGGCGGCCTCCTCGTGACAGCGCTCGGCCTAGCGGGCCTCGGGCGCGCCGATGTGCCGCAGAAAGAGCGGCGCGACTTCTTCATCTACATGGATGAGTTCCAGACCTTCACGACCCTCGCCCTGGCGAACATGCTCGCGGAGCTGAGAAAATACGGTGTGGGCCTCGTGCTCGCCAATCAGTACATGGACCAGATCGAGCCGGAGATCCGAACCGCGATCCTGGGGAATGCGGGAACCCTTGTCGTCTTCCGGGTGGGAGCGGTGGATGCCGGAAAGCTCGTCAAGGAGCTCCGTCCCGATCTCGAACCCTACGAACTCACCCTATTGCCAAACCGGACGTTCTGGATCCGGCCGCTCGTGAATGGGGAGTCGGTTGAAGCCTTTACGGGAAAGACGATCACGATAACGGAACCAAAGGACGGGAGGGCTGCACGGTAGAGGTGGTGCCGCGATCTCCTCATCGCTGCTTATCGTCGCTCTAACGGGACCAGGTTCCGAGGTGCTTCGGGGGAGTAACTATCGTTACTCTTCTACATGGGGCGGGGTGTCTAGCGGCTCAAGACACGCTCTTGACGATAATGCGTGGATATGTTGAGATAAGGCGTTATTCATAATGAGCGCCCTTGTCGTGTTTGGCGTGAGTTTTCAGGGCTCCCCGGCCTTCGAGCCGCCAAACGACCCCAAAAAGTAAACACCGCACGGGACTTATGCCCCCTCGGCAGGTTCCCGGACCGGCGTTTACGCTATCCGCACCATGCCTCCCAAACTCATCCACTATCTGCGCAATGAACGGCGCGAGACCGGACTAACCCAAGCGGATATCGCCGCCCTTTTAGGCGCACCCTGGAAATCGAAGGTCTCCCGCTACGAGCGCCGCGAGGCGTTGCCTCCGCTCGAGACCGCGCTCGGGTACGAAGCCGTGATGCGGAAGCCCGTCTCGCAGCTCTTCGCCGGCATGTATGCCAGCGTTGCCGAAGGAGTACGAGCACGCGCGAGGGATCTCCTCGCGAGATCGGGGGCTGCGAACACGGCGCTGCGCGCCCGGCGGAAACGGTCGCTTGAACGGATCCTCCAATGAGAGGCCTCGCTGATCCGCGGGCGATCCTCGGGATCGATCCCACGAAGCGCGGGCTCGCCTTCGTCTTTTTCGAAGGTGGCCGGCTCCTCGACTGGGGCAGCAGCCGCGGCGCGGGCAATGAGATTGCCGCCTTCGAAGCGATTCTCAATCTGTGTCCCGCCGACGTGATCGTTCTGGAAGACCCCGATGCCGATGGCTCGGAACGCAGACCGAGAATGCGGAAGCTCCTCCATCGCCTCACGCGCGCGGCCGAGGCGCGCGGGTTCCAGGTCACAAAGGTGAGCCGCCTCGATGTGCGGCGCGGTTGGAGTGCTCGCGGAGTGACGAGAAAGCACGCGGTCGCGAAAGCGATCGCCGAGGACTTCCCCGTTTTGGAGCCGTTGGTACCACGCCCACGCAAGTCCTACATGGACGAAGAGGCGCGGGTGCAGGTCTTCGACGCGGCCTCGCTCGTACTCCATGCCTTCGGGACCGTTGCGAGCGATTCGCTCGCCGCGTGAGCGGGAGTAAGTACCGCAGCGCGGGATATGCGCCCCCTCGCGCGCTTCTCAACGGAGCCGTAGGGTAAAGACGGCAGCTTCCCAATCCACAACCTAAGGACAACAACTTCGACAGGAGAAAGGACACCCGTCTATGAATCCGATCATCACGCTCCCATGCCCTGACTGTTCACGAACGATCGACACCTTCCGTCTCTCCGCCTCGCCGACGACGGTCACGCTTCAGGCGACTTGCCATCCCTGCAAAACCATCGTGGAAGTGACGGTGACATTTGACGACCTGCGCGACCTCGGTGCCGGGAGATGCATTGCCGCGAACTTCATCGCGAGCCCGCCGGAGCTCGTCATGTGATGGATTTCCTGGAAGAGGACGCGCTCCGAGCACGGCTCGCGCGTTTCCGAAGATCAGAAGAGTCCTACTCCCATCCCTCACATGCTCTCGTATACACCCCCGGCGTAAAGTTCCTGGCTGAACGCTGCGGTCTTTCCTGGCTCATCGATGTCATCGCCGCCTGGCAGTGGCGGGCCTTGAGAGACGCCGATCTCGCCATCTTCCAGCTCTGGGAGCTCCGGCGCATCGGGACGCGTCGCGTCGTAGCCTGCATGCGCGACTCCGAGAGCGTGGCCTTCCGGTTTCCCGTCGCCAAGCAGCACGACTCAGCGCTGGACAGCGTCAGTTTGTATGTGGAGTTCGGCGTCCTCATGCTGCCCTCCGAAAAAAGCAAGGCTCCGCGGTAGGAGGGCCGTAGCCCACGCTAGTCGCGGAAATTCACGCATGGGACGAAGACGTCCCAGGAAAGGAGGATGCGACCCGCGGAAGTCCCAGGCATTCAGTGTGGGTCACAGAATGCAGTTCGCCCCGCGCATCCAAGCGCGGGGCTTTTCTCTTAGTGCCGCGGGTACCGCGGCACGGGACTTGTGCCCCCTCGTGCGCTTTCTCCGGCTGCTCTAAGGTCAGAGCCACGCACCTTCCCAATTGCAAAGAACTCAGTCCATAACGGTCCGTCGTTGCTGTTCATGCCGCTCTGGAACTCGGCGAATCGCGAACGAATCGGGTCGCCACTTCGATGCTTCACCGGCGCTCACGCCTTCCCCGACTTGGCCGCTGACGAACTCGCGCCGCAGCGCGAGGGGTCAGCGGCGAAGACCCGCTGAGCAACTTCACAACAGAAAGGAGTGAGGCTCATGCCTGAACCGATTGCGTTCAAGAGCGGAAAGGACCAGGGCGAAGAGGCGCGTACTGCGTTCGTCGAAACTGTGACCTGTATCGAGTGCGGCAAGGTGGCGACGGACGAGCAAGCGTACGACGAGGGTTGGCAGATCGATCCGGTCGTCTGTCCCGATTGCCTGCACTGGACACTCACCCCCGAAGGCGAGTCCTGCTGCGGGGGCGTCTCATGACGGCCATCCGAGCTGCGCCGCGGAGACGAAGTAAGCGGCGACGTGTGCGGGCCGAGTTCGTTCGCATCCCTTGGAACGCGAAGCGGATCGCCTGCGATCGCTGCGGCGAAACAGAAGCCGTCCCGCCCGACCTGCTTCTCCGCTTCCGCCTCAAAACCTGCCTGAGCTGCCTCACGGCGCTCGCTCACTAACCCACCGCCAAAGGAGTGAACACATGCTGCCTTCTTCGAAAGGTGTGGCGAAGCTCTGTCCGAAGCGCGGGCCCGCGATGGATAGGACACAGCTCACGGCCGCCCTGGTTGGTCTCAATGCCGGAGGCGCCTGATGCTCTTCCGAGACAGCTCCGGCATCTTCTCCTACACCCGAGGCGTGAACGGCGTCTGCCAGGTCCACGGCCTCTACTGGTTCCGTGACTTCATCGCCGCCCAGCAGAAGCGCGTGAAGAGGGACCCGCGCTTCAGGACTGTCCAGCGATGGGTCCACAAGGTCCAGTTCCGGCGCGCCACCATTTACTGCTACGCGGGCGATTCCGACGAGAACCCGCTCATCTTCCCGCAGCACCTCTACTGCGACGTCACGGAGCCGGAGATCACCTTCTACCTCGAAGGCGATGTGCTCAGGACGAAGGAGGAGCGCGATGCGGTGTGAGAAGTGCGGCGCCCTGTACAGCGCGATCATCCACATCACGCGCGTCCCCTTCGTGGGATGGCTCTGCATCCCGTGTGCGGAAGAGATCAGAGAGAGAAAGGAGGGAACGCAATGCTCAGGTACGAGCGCTACAAGCGCCGCTTCTGGGCCGTCTACGAAGACGACTCACTCCTCTGCGTAACGGTCTACCTCAAAGGCGCGCTCTCGGTCATCGAGCGCGTGACCGGCGTCCGGCCGGACCCACCACCCCGCAAGAAACGCGCCCCGCTGCCCCCGATCTACCGCCCCAAACCCTCGCAACAACCTCAGTGGATCATCCACGACCGCGAACTCTTCGACGAGTCGAACTAGGAAAGGAGTACTGCTTGAACAATCTGAACCGCGTCATCTTGACCGGCTACCTCGGCAAAGACCCCGAGATCCAGCCTGCCGGAGCAACTACCGTTACTAAATTCTCCGTAGCCGTCACCGACCGTTGGAAGGACGGTTCGGGTGAGAAGCAGGAGCGAACGAACTGGCTGAACATCGTCGTCTGGAACGGCAACGGTGAGAACGTCGCGCAGTACCTGAAGAAAGGCTCGCACGTCCTCGTCGAAGGCTCGCTTCGGGTCTCAGAGTGGGAGGACAAGGAGTCGGGCCAGAAGCGCTGGCGGACCGAGGTCCACGCGTCCCAGGTCATCTTCCTCGACAAGAAGGCTCCAGAGGCACCCGAGCTTCAGAGCCCGCCGAGGGAGAGGAAGACCCGAAGGAAGGCCTAGATGGACTTCGCGCGACGAATCCTCGTCTGCACCTGCACCCACCACAAGCGCGACCACCTCTGCAGCAAAGCCACCCCCGCCGGACCCTGCACCCTCTGCGGCTGTCGCACCTTCACAGCCGAACGGATCTGCAAGTGCGGCCACGGCGAGAAGGCCCACAAGGAGCGAACCGGGCGGTGCCACGAAGCCGACGGCTGCAAGAAGTTCCGCCCCGAATAGATCAACAGGGCAAGACGCCCGGAAAGGAGTCTGCGACCCCCGGAAGTCCCCGAAGCACCATGAAGCATCACCCCCGACAACCTTGCCGGGGGTCTTTTGTTCGTTCGACTCAGGCGCGGTCTACCACGCCAAGCGACTTGGGTTCAATAATGAATCTGATGAAATCTAAGGATGTCTAACGATTGGCAGGAATTACCGGTTGAAGATGCGGCCATGGTTATCGATGCGCTCGCTGCATATCCGATCGGAGCACCCGGGACTATCCGCGAGAATTCCGCAGCCAAAGTTAACCGCGTATTTTGCAAGGAACGGTGCGAGGGCTATTCTCGCAGCGTTGTGGCGATTTTGGATTTCGGTTGGGCACGCTTTGATTGCTGCCTAGCGGACTTTATACGTTTGAATGCTATCGCGGATAAGAAGGAGGACTGACGGACGCCAAACACGCGCCGAACGCGCTTTTTGCGAACGACTTCAATGTTCTCTTCGCCTAATAATCTATATGCCTTCTTGGTTATCCAGATTCTTGGCTTTCAGTTTGATTAGATTAAAAAACTCCGCTCTGACTAAGCTTTCGGTTTCGTTATAAGCCTTTATCAGTTCGTTCTCATCCTTACCTTCGGCAACAGCATCTACTGCCGCCATAGCCTTTTCCTTCATTTCCTCGTGGAGAGTTCTCATTCTCTCTTTTATGGCTTCTGGCGAACGATCAGTTTCACTTCCAGCAAATTCGTGGTTGCGCATATTTATTAAATGTGTGTAATGACCTTTATCGTCTTACTATACCATCGGGCGCTTGGATGGCAAAGGAGGCCCTCTCGATCTGCTCGATAATAACTTCTTAATGGTGCGCGGTGCAGGGATAGAACCGTCCTCTGACGGCTCGTTGCCGCATATGCGAATCCAGGCCTCTTCGTTCCAGCTTCGTGAGTAATTACCTCTTTTTTGACCGTGGCGGGCACGCGCTTAACCGTGCCTCGATAAGCCATGAAGTCAAGACAGCGGCGGCGGATGCTAGGAACCATGCCGGAAGGTGCTTCCGCACGATGTCCCGGAGGACTTCGGGATCAAGAGGTGATGGGTCGTGGGGGCGTGGCATGAAAGCGGATGGATGGCGCGCGTGTCTCGTCGAACGATTCTCCAGCTCGTAGGGGCGGGACGCGGGCCTTTCGAGCCCGATCGGGAACCCATGCGAGTCAGCCAAAAAGAAAGTCTCCGAAACTGCACATCTCTGTGTGCAGTTTGGTTTGACTCCGATAAGCGCCGAGCTACGGTCTTTCGGACGGACGGCCCGCTCGGACGTTCCAAGCCAGGGCTCACACACCCGCGGTGCCTTGTAACCCGACCGGGCCGGCCGTCTTGCTTATGGATCTTATCGAAGTGGAACTTGCCGGCGAGATCGAACAGGGACAGCCGCTCTTTGTGAGCGGCGACGTGGCCCGCATTCCGGCCGAGACGATCGACGAGCACGAAATCGTCTACCGCGTGCGTCACGCGCCTGACATGCAACGGGGAGACCTTCTGATTGTCGAGCCTAGAAACACCGCCTTCACGGGGGAACTGGTCGTGGCGTTCCGTGGCACGAGGCTTTTCCTCGGGCGTTGGTGGGCGAAGCACGGGCTTCGTGAGCTCCAAGAGCAACCCATGCAAAGCCTTCCGGGAGAGTACGAAGTCGCGGGCGCGGTGACGCTCATTGTGAGGCCCTCATGACGAGGCTAGAAGCGTTCCTGAAATCGCGTGGCATCAAGCCAGCGCATTTAGCCGTCGAGTCGGGGTACTCGCGTCAACACCTTCTCCGTGTCCGCATGGGCCGCATGGAGCCGACGCGGCGGTGCATAGCTGCGGTCGTGTCGGCCGCCAGACGGCTCGCTCGGGAGTCGGTCACTGCGAGCGATCTCTTCGACCTGGGGGACTGAATGGCAAAGAGGGAGAGGAAAACACCAACCGCGCACCTTCGTCCACTCGAGCTGACAATGCCTGCTGACGAACTGAGGAGACATTACGAGCGATCACTCGAACTGCAGCGGCGCGAAGTCGAGGCGCTCGAACAGCTCGTGTACCTCCTCGATCACTGGCCGCACGGCCTCTCGAATCGGTAGACCAACGATGTGCAAAACGCTCGCGCCGGCGAAGGCTGTATCCTCAAGCTGCATCGCGAAACCGAGAAGTTCTCCGCACACTGTGCGGAAAGTAACCGCGTACACCGGAAGGGTGATGCGGCATGTCAAGGGCGGCTTCGTAGCCTTCGTCGACGAAGTGCCGGGCGTGAGTGCCTGGGGCTGGACGCCGGAAGAAACGGAATGGAATCTGAGACGGCCCTTCGCCGAGTACGTGGCTAAAGAGAGAAGCGAAGGCAGACAAGGCGGAGAGATCCGAGTGCTGTGGAGTTGATTGCGCGAGCGAGGGGGCAACGTAAGCAATTGCGGGAGTCTACGACTCGTAGAGCCGGCGGCACGCGTGCGCGCCGGTATCTCATGATCCGTGTCAGAGATGGAAGTCCATGCCTTATAATTGTGGTGGAAGCGGCTTCGAGCGGGGTGTCGGGAAGCCGTGATTGAAGCGAAAACAGTCCACAAAACCGATTCTTGCCGAGTCGGCGATACGCGGGCATAATCAAATAACTATGACAGAGCCGGTGGTCCTCGACCTCTTCGCTGGTGCGGGCGGTTTCAGCCTTGGGTTCGATTGGGCAGGTTTCCGAACTGCCGTGGCGATCGACCACTCGGCCGTAGCCGTTGAAACGCTCGAAGGGAATTTCAGCGACCACGGCATCAAGGCGCTGGTGCGCGACCTCGCCAGCTTTACCCCACGCGACCTTCAGGCCTACCTGAGCAGGTTAGGAGAATCGTCATCGTTTGACGTGATCGTGGGCGGCCCGCCCTGCCAGGGCTGGAGCAGCGTTGGTCGCGGCAAGATGCGATCACTGCGCACTCCGGGCGGGCGACGGCAGGAGGACTCCGATCCGCGGAACGAGCTGTACAAGAACTTTCTCGAGTATGTGCGGTTTTTCAAACCGCCTGTCGCGGTAATGGAAAACGTTCCGGGGATGCTGTCTCACAACGGACGGAATGTCGCATCGTATGTAGCCGAATCTCTCGATGCGGAGGGTTACAAGGTTCAATGGGAGCTGCTGAATGCAAGCGAATTCGGAGTGCCACAGGTCCGGGAGAGGCTGATCTTTGTCGGTGTGCGGAAGGATTTGAGTCTGACGTTTGATTTTCCGAAGACGCGAACGGCACGGGACAGGCGGTTGTACCCGGAAGTAACGGTGCGCGAAGCCATCGGTGACCTCCCAATCATCAGGAACGGGTCGCGTGAATGGGTGCGCGAGTACAAAAGTGATGCATCGAAGTTGTCGGCGTTCGCGAAGAAGATGCGGCGTGGCGCCGATCGTGAGGTGGTCTTTGATCACGTATGCCGTACGCAAAACGACCAGGATCTTGAAGCGTTCCGCTTGATGCGGGAAGGCGGAAAGTATGTGGACCTGCCGAAGCGGCTGAAGCGCTATCGCGATGACATTTTCAAAGACAAATACAAGAAACTGAAATGGAACGCACCGAGTTGGACTGTGACGGCGCATCTGAGCCGCGATTGCTACACCCACATTCATCCATCGCAGGCGAGAACGATATCGGTGCGCGAGGCGGCACGTCTGCAGTCGTTTCCTGACTGCTTCTATTTTGCCGGCGCGATGGGCGCGAAGTTTCAGCTCATCGGAAACGCCGTTCCGCCGCTGCTCGCGGAGCGGATTGCTGTCGCGATCCGGGAGCAGGTGTTTGAACTGCCGAAGGCGCCGTCGGCACGGTCTGTCGAAGCCACGGCTTCAAGAGAACCTGCACCGACATTCTCATGAGAACGGTCAAAGCCACGCCTGGAGCGAAGCGCCTGATCGAGAGCCTTCGCAATATGGGCTATGAGTGCAGCACTGCGATCGCCGACCTGATCGACAACAGCATTGCTGCAGGCGCTTCGGAAGTTCACGTGGAAATTTTCGCGCAGCAGGGCTCCCGACCTCCTGCGATCGTCATCGCCGACAACGGCAGAGGCATGGATCGCGATGCCCTGCACGAAGCGATGCGATTCGGGGCGTTTCAGGAGTACGCGGCGGACGATCTTGGAAAATACGGGCTTGGATTGAAAACAGCATCCTTGAGTCAGTGCCGGGTCCTGACGGTATCGTCGAAACCGAAAGCCACGCGTGACACCCGGCCGCGGCGGAGCTACGCGCGCTGGGACATTGAATACGTGTACGGAACGGACGATTGGGACCTCCTGACACCATCTGTTGAGGAGCTGAAGGAGTGGGAGGCAGAGGCTCTGAATCATGAAGTCGCCCGTGAGAATGGAACCGCGGTGCTGTGGACAGGACTGGAGGACGCGCTGCCGGTGCTGTCAGCTCACGAGGTGCGTGCACGTGAGAAGTTTCTCGCCACGCTGATTGATGAAGTGAGCGGTCACCTGCGCATGGTATTTCACCGGTTCATGCAGGGCGCGGTGAGGGGCCGGCGGAAGCTGAACATTCATGTCTGCGGCGAGCGGTTGGTACCGTGGGACCCGTTTTGCCGGGACGAAAAGACTCGCGAGTTGGAGATCGCTACGCTTCCGGTAAAGGTTCCGCGTGGCGACGGCGCCGAGAGCATCGAGTCCGTGACAGTGAGCCCGTTCATACTGCCGCGGGAGGACGAGTTCTCGTCCCGCGAGGCGTGGAAGGAAGCGTCCGGAACGAGAAACTGGAACCAGCAGCAGGGATTCTATTTCTACCGGAACAACAGACTTCTGCAGGCAGGCGGATGGAGCTGGCTGCGCGCTGTAGATGAGCATACGAAGCTTCTGCGCGTCGCGGTGGATTTCTCAAGGGATCTGGATCGCGCATTCGCTATTAACATAACGAAGATGCGCGCGCGAATCCCCGCGGAGATTCGTGATCGGGTTGATTCGCATGTGTCGACGTGGGCGAAAACTGCGCGTGAGCGCTATGACCGGAAGCCGTCCAGTCACAAGGCGCTGCCTGCGCCGTCCGGACGTGACGCCACCGCTCGCGATATGAAGCGTGGCAACGACTCCCCGCCAAGTGTCAGTGTCGGACCGCTCGTGTTTCTGCAGAACAATTCGCCGGGGCAGAGACTCACGATTTCCGAGGGTGCGAAGGGACAGATCAAAGTCCTCGTGCCTCGCAGTCATGAGTTGTCCGCCATCTTCGCTGCGCGGAACGGCGACAACAGCGAGGTACGAAAACTGTGTATCGCGGCGATCGGTGTCTTGGAAGCGGTCTACGAACGACGGATGGCTGTCGATCGCATTCCGATCGCGGCGCTTAAGAAAGCTCTTCTGCGACAACTATGATCAAAAGCCTCTCCGACGCCGTTACGATCGTCGAGTTTCTGACCGCACGTCAGGGGCGAAGCGTTGAGGAGGCGATCGAAGAGGCGGACGTACCGCTGCATCTGCGCGAACAGGTACGCAAATACTTCGCCCCGCCTCTCGATATAGCTCCCGCAGACCTGATTGTGGATAGCAGCGGCCGTCTGCCGCTTTGCAATCCAACGGCGGAGTCGTCTCAACAGTATTTCGGCGCGTTCAGCCGCTTTCTCATCGATGTGCGCGGGTGGCCGAAGGGTACGGTCGAAACGTTATCGGCAACGTCGCTCGATCTCGTGAGACGCCTTCCGCGGCCTGACGTAGCGGCCGAATATCAGGGCCGCGGCCTCGTCGTAGGCCACATCCAGAGCGGCAAGACCGCGAACATGGCTGCCCTGATCGCGAGAGCGGCTGATGAAGGCTACCGGCTTTTTATCGTCCTCGGCGGATTGTGGAGGGACCTGAGGGCGCAGACGCAGCGCCGTCTCGACCAGGAGATCGCCGGAACATCGGACGACCCGGCAGAGGGGCCGTACGTGCAACACGATCACAACGTACACCGTTGGGCGCGGCTTACGAAATCGGGACTCGGCGGCGATTTCGTACCCGGAACGGCGATCGACCTCAGCGTTCAAACCCCGAAGCTGGCCGTAATCAAAAAGAATGCTCGGCTTGATGCTCTGCGACGATGGCTGCAGGGCTCACCGATACCGCTGCGCGATCTACCAGCGATCGTGATCGACGATGAAGCGGATCAGGGATCGATCAATACGAACTACGGCCGGACCGACGACGAAGGCGAAGATATTGATCCGTCTGCGACAAACCGGCGTATCCGGGACCTCCTGCGGGTGCTTCCAAAATGCGTGTATATCGGTTTTACCGCAACGCCTTTTGCAAACGTCCTGATTGACGCCGAGGTCCCCGAGGATCTTTACCCTCGCGACTTCATCGCGACACTGCCGGAGCCGCCCGGATATTTCGGACCGCGCAAACTGTTCGGGCTCGGTCTGGAGCCTTCGGACCTTTCGCCCGTCGCCGCGGAGGAACCACCGCTGGATGTAATCCGGCGACTCGAGGAAGACGACCTCGATGAGCTGGACCGCACTGTGGACGGCGGCGGCGATTGTCCGGGCAGTCTCTCGAACGCGCTGCTCGCATTCATCCTTAGCTGTTGCGGGCGGCTGGCGCGTGGTCACGACCGCGCGCACTTCAGCATGCTCGTTCACCCTTCGCAAAGGACCGACCCCCACCGCATCTTGGCGGAGACCATCGGCGAAGAGCTACAGCTCCTGAAGGCTGCGGCAATACGGCCGGGCAAGTTTCCGGAGGTGCTGCGGCGGGCGCGCGAGATGTGGGACAACGACTTCCGGCGCGTTACGAGAGAGCAGAACGATCCGGAGCTCACGGAGCACGACTTCGACACCGTCTGGAAGTTCGCGAAATCGATCACGGAATCAATCGAAGTGAAGGTGCTGAATGTCTACTCGCCTGATGAGCTGAACTACACGGATCCTCCAAAGCGCTACGTCGTGGTCGGCGGCAACCGGCTTTCGCGGGGGCTGACACTCGAGGGTTTGAGCGTAAGCTTCTTCACACGCACGGCGAACCAGTACGACACGCTGCTCCAAATGGGGCGATGGTTCGGATACCGGCCGCAATACCACGACCTGACGCGGATTTACGTTGAGTCGCAACTGGCTGAGCGTTTCGCGGAACTTGCGCGGGTCGAGGATGAACTGCGTGCTGACCTGAGGAAGTACGCCGAACAGCCGGACCCGCCAACACCGCTGCAGCTCAAGCCGCTCATTCGCAACCATCCGACGATGGCAGTCACATCGCCGATGAAGATGGGAGCCGGCAGAACGATCAACATATCGTTCGAGAACGCGCGGTCCGAGACGGTCGCCTTTCCGGTCGACAGCAAGACGCTGCTCAGGAAGAATCTCGAAGCAGCACGGGCATTCATATCGCAGTTGCCCGGCGACAAGGAAAGCATATCGGACGAGGGCCCGCACATCTGGAAAGATGTGCCAGCGGCACAGGTAGTCGAGTTTCTGCAGGCCTATGAATTCAGCCGCGAAGCGCGCGATGTGAACCGGCAGAACCTCGTCGGATACATCAATCGTCAGAACGGTCGCGGTGAACTGGTGCAGTGGGACGTGATGCTTCCCCGGGGAAATCCCATCCGGCCTCCGTACGCTTGGACGGCGGATGTCCTGACACGGAAGATCATCCGTACACCGATGACGCCCCGTTCGATTCGCGTGCTTTCGAGTCCGGGCGACATCGAGGAATGGCGGAAGCGCACGGGACGGAATCCGAAGGACCCGACACGAGGCTGCATCATCCTCTATCTGATCGATCGCGAGTCCGGTGATAACGGTGATGTGAAGTTCTTCAGTTCGCCGGCCGACGGCGAGGACATCGTCGGGCTGGTGTTCGTGTTCCCGGAATCGCGCTCCCATGAAACCATCGAATACATCTCGCAGTGAGTCGCAATTCGGCGGAGTGCTGCAGCCGCTGGTTGATGTGCTGCGGCGAAGCGCAAGGCGGCCGGGGCACCTGACGGGCCAGGAGGTCGTGATTTCACGCTCTGACGTCAACGCGATCGTGGCCCTCGATGCCGCGGACGATGTCCACCTTTTGATTACTCCTGCTGCCGGCGACGACAGCCGCTTCGCGAAACTCGATCTTCGTGGTCTTCGAATCGCTGACCGCGACTGGTCGGTGATCGGGAGGACGCCGCAGCGTTACCTGGATATCTCCTGCTCGACGGGTAGTTCGCCGTCTTTTCTCCGGCCGTTCCTTCGATTCGCGGAGGACGTGCTGTATGAAGTGGCAACGCCGGAGATTGATCCCGCGGAGGCGCTGTACCGGACAGGGCTCAGGTGGCGTCGTTTCTGGAGTCCCGACGCAGGCGCGCAGGTGACCGAGGAGTGGGTCCGGGGTCTTTGCGGGGAGTTGCGATTCCTGGCGCAACTTGTCGAGCGGTTTGGCGTTCAAGCATCGCTGAGCTGGAGCGGCCCTCTCGGGCACGATCACGATTTTCAGCGCGGTACTGAGGTTGCGGTCGAAGTGAAAACCTCCTCGGAGATGCCGTTCACGATCCACTGTAATCTGCGTCAGCTCGACCCTGGCATTTTCAGCCGGCTGTACCTGATCTGTTATCGCGTTACGCGGTCAGAAAAGGGGTTGTCCTTGCCCGACCTGGTAACGGAACTGGAGAGTTTGCTCGGCGCGAACGAAGAACTCCTCGATGCGTTCTATCGATCGCTGGCAGGAGCCGGCTACCGGCGTGATTTTGAGAACACCTATTCGGAGTTCCGGTTCGAGATCAGTGAGGCGGCGGTCTTTCCGGTTGGCGAAAGCTTTCCGAAGCTGACAGAAACGAGTTTCAGCAGCGCGCCCGATCACCGCATCTCAAACATCCGGTATTCGCTGCAGATTACCGGGCTCGATGCGGTGTCGTTCGATGTCGTGGCGAACGAGCTGCAGTCGCTCGTTGGACATTAGCGGCGGAGCGTCTGATTGCCGCAGCGGTCCGGCGAGCGCAGCGCTCGGCGTTGAGTTCGATTTCATGTTCCCAGACGCGTAGGACGGTCCAGCCTTCGGCTCGGAGCAGGCGGTTGACCTCGACATCCCTTGCCGCGTTGCGGCCGATCTTCGCGCGCCAGAATTCAGCGTTGGCCTTCGGCGCCACACCATGGGCGGGGCACGCGTGCCAGAAGCAGCCGTCCACAAATACAGCCACCCGCGCGGCTACAAAGGTCAGGTCAGGGCGGCCAGGCAACCGACGGCCGAGCGCGTAGCGAAGTCCGGCGCGCCACAGAAGGCACCGGAAACGCACCTCGACAGCCGTGTTTGAGCCGCGGATGCGTGACATGCAGCGACTGCGCTGCTCGGGCGTCATGACGTCAGACATGGTGGTGGAAGAGTAAACAATACCCACGAGCTTGTCTTCCGGGAGGAGGAGGCGGGGCTGTCAAATTCGAGATTACTTCTGCGGCCGGTATTAGCCCTGAGGCGTTAAGGAGCGGGTGGATGCGAGTATCGGGCGGATCTGAGAATCCTCGATCGTCGCCTTCCGCCACATCTACGGCAACGTCCTGCAGGATAAGCTGGAGCGCGTGATGGACGAGGTCCCTGCCCGTTGAGGAAGTCGGCGAGGGGCCCGTGAGCGTCTTGGTGCTAACTCTACTCCGAGGGCCCAGTCATAAAGAGCGGGAGCGGCGCGAGCTATCGCACCGCCGGCGCGACTAACTCCAGCTAGCCCCAACTGGTTGGGGTCATCTGCGGCGTCGGCCGACCAACGCGTATGCCTGCCCATTGCTGCACCGGGGGACACGAGAACCCGTCCGGCCATCGGCACACGGCCACGTAGTCCGCGCAGGCCTCGTCGGTGGCAAAATCCACTTGCAACTGGCGGAGCGTCGCCGCGATGTAGGGTCCGAGAACGAGGTTCTGTATCGCTTCAAGCTTGCTGTAAAACTGCGAGCCGTCGTCCGTCGTGAAAAAGCCGCTGACGCACATTGCGAACACCTGACCGGGAGCCACGGCGTGGGCGACGAAGCCAGCGAGGGGATCAACCTTGACTTGATAGTGCATAGGTTTCCTTGGTGTACCTTAATCGTCGAGATGGTCGCGAAGTGCAACGTCGATATCCGAGCGCGTAGCGTCGTGCAGATACGAGGCGGCGATCTGACGAAGCATGGCGGCCGTTCGCGGCCATTTGTCGTTTACGAGGTTCGCCCAACGCCCATATTCGTCGACGAGTTGGCGCTCTTGCTCGCCGCCTTCATCGAGATTCTTCGTGACCACTCCGCGGTTGTTGTAGATGCGAATGGAGATACCTCGTTCGATTTCTGTGCTCCCGAGATCCTCAATCACATCCCGAATAACGGGGTGGGGCCAAGCGCCGTCGTCACCGGCAGGTGACGCGGCAAAGAGTTGGCCGATGAGATGGTCGCCAATCGCCGCGCGATTCTTCTCGGCGAGAAGTCGCCGTGCTTCGCGGAGCCATTCGCCTAGCTCAAGCGCAGCGATCGTGTTGCCATGTCGACCGGGAATCGTGTGCCACGTGTCGAGGACGTCATAGGCGACGCGCGTTCGCATCGAGTCTTGCTCGGAGAGTTCCAGCGGTTCCTCGCCCTTGCCACGGTAGACAATGGATGCGATGTCGCAGAAAAACGCTGGATCACGAGCGAGTTCGTCATGAAGCAGCCGAGGATGGTGGTGGTCTCGAAGGGCAGGCATGAACGCCCATTCGAGCGAGGCAATGCGACTGCGGTCAATATCATCGGGTGAGTCAACGAGCTTATCGAGTAATTCGCCTACGTCGTAGCCGAGACTCCGATCCAACGGATCGACGTCACTCGGCTTGGCATGAATGGCAGCCTCGAGGACGTCAGCGATGAGCACCGCTGGAGGCAATTCTTTCTTGTTTAGATGAAAGCGCGCTGCGACAAAATCGAGTGCAGCGTAGGGACGCCCATGCTTCAGCAGTCGCCGCGCGCCATACTCGCTGAGCGCATCAGGTATACCGAAGGCGTACATACGCTTCCAGTACGCATCCTGCGTCTCTTCATCGGCCGCATCTACGAGATCGAACGTGTGCGGCTCATATGGTAGGCAGTCGATGAGTTCTGCGCGCTGATTCGGACGCAGGGATTCGCCACGCCGACGTAGGAGGTCTTCGGCCCATTCATGTCCGAACTTGCGCACCGATGCCCAAGCGAAGCCGCGCGCGAAACCGCGCTCGAAAAGCGTGGGCGAGGCAAGATGGCGGGCGAGGAGTTCTTCCGCGATTGCATCCGACTGATCAAGGCCGCTGAGCGCAATGCCCACCTGGTTCGGTTGTTCCACGACACTCGCGAAGTGCATCAAGGCGTCAGCGCCGCCGTCAGCGAAGATAGAGGCGACGGCATCGCGGCGATGCTCGCTTAAAACTTTCTCATGTGCGTCCCAATCGGGCTCACGGCCGTCAAGGAGGGCGGGATGATTGCCGAAAAGCCACGCGAAACGCTCTTCGACGTCGGCGGGCGTGAAGCGGGTGTGGAGTTCTGCAAGGCGGTCGACGCGATCGATCGGCATTGACCAGTTGGCATCCGGATGGCTGCGGTGCCGCGAAATGATTTTTCGCAGCGCATGCCAAATCGCCACACACGCGCCGGGCGCCAGTGCCGAGAGATCCAAGCCGGCCAGGCCATCGAGCACAACCTTCTCGTCTTCTCGCGGTAGGCGGGAAATGTGCTCGATGAGATCGCACCAGCGCGCGCCATCGCTACCGACATCTTGGAGCATCCGCCGGGCGATCTCGTGGACGCCGCGAGCATACTCGGCATGCGTCACCGCAGTTTCTTCCTGTCCCCAGGTGCGCCAGGTTGCGGGCTGATGATTCATGACCATGTCGTGAGGCTGAGGAAGAAGCCCGTCCATCAAGCGCCAAGCTTCGGTTGGAACGCGTTCGCGCAACGTGTCGAGTACGCGCAGTCGCGCTTCGAGATCAGCGTTCGTTTGCGGATGCCAGAGGAGGAATAGCTGGCGAAGGCTTGCCGCGGGTCGATTCGACAGTTTTCCACCTGGATCAAGGACAGCGAGGCGGCCGATCGCAATCGCAGCGCGCGGGAGGTATTCTGGTGACCATCCGACCCGCTCCAATGCCCATAGAAGGCCGGTGTGCGGCGACGACGACGTGAAAGCATCAGCGCCCTCTCGGAACATCTCGCGTAGCACGGGCGCAGCTCCCCGCACTCCGGTATCAACCGCGGCGAGGAATTGGTCCGGAGCCGCTTCTGCGAGAAGTGGCAAGAGGTGAGACAGACTCGCCCAAAGCCGCCAGTCTGCGTTCGCGCTTTCGAGGAGACGCGCAACCGCAGAGTGGGCTACAGCTTCCGCCGATTCGCCGGCGGTCGGCGTGGTGAGCGCGCCATCAGTTCCAAGAAGGGCGAGAGTATCAGCCAGACCGTGACGCAGCGCATCCGAATACAAAGGGGCATGCCCGATAGCGCGAGCCATCCACTGCTTGTCTTCGGGGAGATCGAACCGCGGGTCAACTGTGCCTAAAACAGTTGTGACTACTTCGGCCAGACGACGAAGATCCTCACGAGTTATCAGTCGGTGGAGGAGCGGCCAAGCATCCTCCTTCGCGACGATAAACCAATAGTTTCCAACATGGCGAACCGGCGCGTCCGATTCGTGGGACCAACGGACCAGATGTTCTTCAAGAGCTGGATAGCTCATGCCGGCAAGTTTGCTGACCATCGATTGGTCAGCTTCTTTCGTTTCGTCCCATTTGCCAGCGAGCAACGGCGCGATGAGAAGCCGCCCAGCGGCGGGTTGCGCCCAAGCGGGCATTTCGAGTTCGGGAGCAAGCGCGATGCGACGGCGAAATGCGGTCACGCTACGCCGTGCAAGGCTAGCTAGTTCACGCGCTCGCCGCTCGGTGGTGCGGTCGGACCGCCCTTCTCCTTGGCGATCGGTCCTGCCCGGAAGAGTCGATTCGACGATCATGGACAGCAGCTCCGTTTCAGCGGTCTTTCTCTGAATCGGCCCGAGGACGACTGTTTTTTGTGATGCTGAATCGGCACGGTTGAGCGGCAGGATCACGCGGTGGCCGTTGCGAACGGCATTCGTCACAACCGGCGGATTGTCGAAAACCGGAATGAGAATCATCGGCTCGGCGCCGGACGCGAGATGCTGCCAAGCGCTCGGTGTGGACACGACGACGGATCGGTAAGTGCTTTCATAGCGTTTGTTGTCTGGCATCCGTTGAAGCGTCGCGGCAAACGCGGCGACCGCTTCTTCGCGCGTTTCAGCCTGCACTGCGAGTGTTGGCGCGACGGAACTGACCCAATCCGAAATTTGTTTTTCCGCTTCCGAACGCCCTGCCAGGAGGAAGGGGGGGGTCAAGGTTGGATTCGTGGCGACAGCCCATCCGTGCCAGAAGGAATCGAGGTCGGTAGCGCCGTCCGGCGCTTTGCTGAGGAGAGACGAAACCCACAGATGGACAACGGGCGCGAGTTCCATCCACGCCTCGAGGTCATCCGCGTCATACGCTCGGACGTCGCGCCAGCGACCTTCCTTTCGGCGAGCGGCAGCCCACGTGCTCTTCTCCTTCCAACGGCGTGGCGTGACGAACACGAAGGTGGATTCGTGCGCGACGAGCTCCCCCGGATCAGTCGTGCGTTTCTCGTAATCTTCGTCGGCCTTACCTTTCACACTTGATGTTGTCCCGAGTTCCCAACCAGTTGCTCCTTCGGGGACGAATGTTGATCCGTGATCGGCGACAGTGACGCCGTCCCAGCCGCCGAGCTGCACAGCTTCCGCCGATCCGAAGAGGACTCGCGACGGGCGATCGGCGGTGGCGAACACGAGGCGCCGGACTATCTGCGGCAGCGTCGACTGGGCGTCGCGTCGAGCGGCCCATCGATGGAGGTCCGTACCATTGGCAAGCAGAATTGAGCCAGCCGCCCCGCGTCGGCGATATGTCACGGGCGAGGCTCTACGCGTGCTGCGGGTAATGCGAGCGTCTTCGGGTGTGACGAGCAGCTGAAGATTGCGAGGGCCCTTTCCGCGCTTGATGTAGCCGGCCTCCTCCAAAGCATCGAGGTATTGGGCAGCACTTCGCGTCGAAGCGAACCTGCCGAGTTCCTGAGCCTCTCGAAGAGTAGGTGCTACCCCTTCACGGTAGATAAACGCGGCGATTTGGGCGAAGAACTTGGATTGTTTCGGCGTCAAAGGTAGCACTAAGTGAGTATACGTGATAGAATATACACATGCAATACTCTGATCCCGGCCGTTTGATTGGACTGTGCCCGGTCAGCACTTGGCTGGCGTCGGCGTATCCGATTGATAGAACTACACTTAATCACGGACGCGCGTCGATGGATGATCTTCGGTCGTCGCCGAAGACCGCTATACGTTCGTTTCTAAAGACTCCGGGAAGCTTTGAGCCGGTGACTAGGCCTCCAGCGAGCTCAACCGTTAAAGAGATCTGCGGTCGCAAGTTATGAAACCACTCGACAAGAAATATGTCTCTCTGCAGTTCTGGCTAAAGGTTCACCAAAACTCCGGAATCGAGTTTCAGAGCTTCTTCGAACAAATCATGGAGAGGGCTTATCCGGATTTTCAGAAGATACGACCGTACGGCCGAGAGGGCGATAAGGGCAATGACGGCTATCGCCCCTCCCAAGGCATCTACTACCAGGCATATGCCCCATCGGATCCAAGTGAGAAAGAAGCTGAGGCCGCCGAGAAGTTCAAGGACGACTTTGAAAAGCTGAAGAACGGCTGGGACAAGATCTCCACCATCAAGGAACTGGATTTCGTATACAACGAAAAGGGCTCCGGCCTGACGGTGAAACTTGAAGGAGCGAAGGCAGCACTCAAAAACGCCAACCCCCAGATCGACTTCAAGATCTTCACGCCCAAGGATCTGGAGGTGGTCTTTCTCTCCCTAAGCAGCGACGCCATCGCGGCTCTGGGTCTTGATATCGATTCCCGAAACGCGGTGCAAAGCGCTCGGGATCAGCTAACGAGGCTCGACGAGGAACTCGACAAGGAAAGCGGCGAATTTGTCTTACGAGTCCTGGGCACTATCGACGAGATCATCGCGGGGCAGCGTGACGAAGGCCTTTCGCTTGAGTACGAGATCCTAGAAGCACGGGCCCTGCAGAAGATGGAAAAGGTCCAGGAAGCCCGCGAGAAGTTCGAAAGCATCGTCAGACGATATCCCGCAGATCCACGTGCGTTCTTGCATCTAGCCGAAATACACATCAATGTTGACGATTTCGAGCGAAACGCTGAATTTCTGCGAGAAGCCGAAGGGCTCGCTCCCGAGTTCGCGTTGCTGCGTCTCCAGAAACTGATTCGGGAGATACGACTAGGAACGCTGGTTGACCCTTCGACGATTGATGTAAGCACCTTCCCGTCCGAGCCAAGGCCGAGGGCAAACCTCTACCGCCTGTACGCGTCAATGCTGCAGCGTGCAGGCGACAACAAAAGAGCCGTAGCGTTCGTCGAGCGCGCTCTCCACATCAATCCCGACAAGTTCCACAGCCACGACGCAAAGATCGCGCTTTTGGAGGATGAGCTTCGCGCAGAAGAAGACCACGGTAAGCGTAAAGCCATGGCGACGTCTGTTTTGAAAGCCATCGACGATGTAGGAGCAAAATTCAACGAAGGCGGCGGTCTAACTGCGCGTTGTCAGAGTTTATTGAATGTCCGCCGGCTTCACGTACATCTCGTCACGGAGAATTACGCGGCGCTTGAAACCACCGCAAGAGAGACGCTCGATCTGGTATTAACCTGCTATTTTGATCAGCTCATCGATGGCATTACTGCCGACACTATTCACTGGGTCGGGTTGTCAGCGACCGACTTTGGGCGCTTGCAGCGTTATTTCAAAGCCGCCGCCAAACCGCTTTCGGACGCATTGGCGAAGATCCTCATCCTTCAGTTTCTCCACAAGGAAACGCTTTTCACCGAGGGTAAGGCGTTTTTCGTCGACGTTCGGCGGGAGAACATCGTTGAGTTAATCAGCGCGATCGAAGGCAATAATTTCGCCTTTGTCCTCGCCTTCGTTGGCAAGGATGTGCAATTCGCAGTCGACCTTGCCTTGGGGCTGAGTGAACCGGCGGAGTTGAAGCGGAAGCTTGTCGAATCGTTGCCTGACGACGGGAGTGTGAACAAGGACAAATTGGCCCTGATGCTGTACTACGATGCTGGCGAGCTAGACAACGCGTTTGCCGTCGTTCGCAAACTCGATCTGTCGACGTTAAGTTACATTGAGTGCCTGAGCATACTTCGTATCGCGTACAAGCAAAAGGCATGGGACTCTGCGGTTGTCTTGCTTGAAAAGATATTAGCTCACGAGCAGGACCCACAATCGGCACTTCAGGCCACGCTTCAGTTATTCACCGCGAACTTTCATCTGCAACGATACGCGGAAGTCATTCGTATTGGGAGAAGTGTTCTCGAAAACCCGTCCGCGGTGGAATTGCTGGATGACTATAACAAGGAGACATTAGTAGGGCACACGGCGCTAGCGTACATGACGCGAGGCGAACTGGGCGCGAAGGAGTTTGTGCAAGCACACGAGCTGCAAATTCGCTCTTTCGAGGCAAAGATCGGCGTCCAAGCGGAAGTATATGTGAAGAGCGGAGAACCAGTAGCCGCGCTCCGGTCCGTCGTCGAGGGAATCAAAATCCTGCAACATCCGACACCGGAGCAATACGGACGGCTGTTCCTTATCTTCGGTGAGATTGGTAACCTTATGCCGGAGTTTACACTCGATTCCGCGGAACGTGTGGCGCCAGGTTTGTTCGTGAAGCTCCACGAGCTAGAGCGGTGGTTCTATATCGGCACTGGGGAAGAGCTCGACGCGACGAAAGTAGCTGACGGCGATCCGTACTACCCGCTGTTGATGGGGAAGGCGCAGGGCGACAAAGTGTCATTGGCCAGTCGCTACCGGGCGACGAGCCCGGAGTATGTCATCGAGGCGGTCTACCCGATAGAAAAGTACATTCTTTGGCAAGCGAGGTACCACGCTTTTAAGCTGTCCGCCGAGCAACGATGGGACGCCATCGAACTGATCGAAGTGCCTACCACGGATGGTTCAATCGACCCACAGTATTTGATCGCTCGACTGGAGTACGACGAAAAGCGACGAGGAGAGTTCTTCAAGCTTTATTGCGAACAAGACGTTCCGCTCGCGCTGCTCGCTCTCAACGAGGGTGGGCTGGCAGGAGCGATCGGCCATATCGCCAGCGCGCAGAAAGGCTTCATCAAAGCAACGAGCGGTAGCGCGGAGGAGTTTGAGCAACAAAAAGGGGTCGCGAGGCGCATCACAGCCGGCGAAGCATTTTATCTGGATGGCACCTCGGCGCTGATGCTTTCTGAGACGGGCTCGTTCCAGAAGGTGTACGGCTTGATACCCGGTCTGAGAGTCCCGCAGTCAGTAGTGTCCTTACTGTTCGAGTTGAGGGATAAGTTTGCGTACCATCCCGGCCAGTCTGGCCACCTTGCATACGTGAACGGGAACATAGTCTTCTCTGAGCTCGATCGAGAAAAGGGCGACGCGATCAAGGCGAACTTCGCGACTGCCGTCACGTTGCTCGAGAGCAGGCCGGACAGCATCGTCGCAATCTCGGCGGCGAACAAGGCGAATAACTTTATGGAGCAGCGCGTGGCAGCTAGCGTTTCCGACGCGTGCATCCTTGCACAAAGGGACGGCGTGGCGGTTCTTACAGAGGATTTCCTCTACTTGCGAGCGAATGAGATCGAAACAAAGAAGGCGGCGCCGGCGTACTGCTCGTCGTTGGCATTGTTCCGGGTCTTGTACGAGGAAGGCAAAGTCAGCTTCGAAGAATACCTAGATTACGTCGCCTACCTGACGGCGTATCGAGTTCGGTTTCTTCCCTTGACGACCGACGATCTGGAGAAAGCCGTATTTGGGGATCAGATTATCAAAGTAGTGAGACCTGAGCAGCTGCGAAAATTCAATTTTGCTCTGACGCTCTCCGAGGAGTACGGCGTACCACCACCCGCCGCGTTCAACGTTGTTGGCACGTTCTGGTTCCGGGTGTTAGTGGATGACTCGATTTCGCCCGAGATCGCGACAAGGATCTTTATCGAGATCGTGACGACCTTTCCGACAAAGAAGAGTCGAAAAGTGTTCGGTCAAACGCTGATGTTTCTCACGGTCCAAGCTATCAACGCGAGCCGCCGATCGCTGGTGGTGGGCTCGACAAAGCAAGTACAAGCGAAGGTTGATGCGGTCGCTGAGTTTCTTAGAACCTACGGCCCTGACGAGCTGATCATAGTGTCCTAATAGGTCAGGATGCCGCGGCAACGGCGAGACGCGGTAACTTGGGCCATGTTCTCATGACTGCGGCCTCGAGCTGCTCCTGCCGCGCCTTTACCCACGGCGCATAGCTCTTCTCGGTGATCTTCACCGACGAGTGACCGAGGAGAACGGATACCTGGTCGATCGGGACGCCGGCGAGGAGGAGCTCCACCGCGAACGTGTCGCGGAAGCGGTGCGCGTGTGCGCCGCTGACCTTCGCTAGCTCGAAGAGCTTGCGAAGGGACCGCTGCCAGTCCGCGACGGTGGTCTTCGGGAGGCCGTTGCCGGACCAGAAGAAGTGGCCCGGGTGAACGTTCGGCGTTTCATCGAGCGCCGCTACAACGTAGGGCGGAAGCGGTACGAAGACCGGCACGCCGGTCTTCTGCATGTAGAGGAGGAGCTTCCCGCCTTGGATGCGCTCGCGCCGGAGCGTGGCCGCGTCGCGGATGCGGAGTCCGGAGTAGCGGAGGAGCAGCACCATCGCTCGCAGGCGGTTACCTTCGCCGTAGATGCCTTTGATGGGGAACCGGTCGCAGGCCGAGACGATCGCGTTCACCTCCTCGGCGGTAAACGGGAGCGTGGGGTCCTGCTTCACCTTGGGCGGGTGGAGAGACTTCATCGGGTTTTCCGACATCCACTTCATGCGCGTGCAGAAGTAGAAGAAGCCGACCACGCGCTGGTACTTCTTCGAGGCAGCCAGCGCCTCGTCTTTCCACGTCGAACGCCACGCCGTGAGGCGGTCGGGGGTGAGGTCTTTGAGGAAGCGGTAGCCGTGGTCTTTCGCGAACTTGAGGAACTGGTTTTCAAAAATCGTGGTGAGCTTGGTGATAGTGGCTTGGGCGAGATGGCGCGCACGGGCGTCGTCGAGATACTTCGCGACCGCCACTTCGATTTTTGGCGGTTCCACTTTGTGGCCGCCGATCACGCCGGCAGCGTGCCACTGCGCGATGAGTTTCGAGGCCGCGTCGAAGGAGGTCACATCGAGCGCGCGGCGGGTGGTCTCGCCTCCGAGCGTTCCCTGCACCCAGAGGGGACACGCGCAGCGGCGATACGAACGGGAGGTATGGGGGCAGGACTTGAGGTGACGGCGGTAGATCTGAAGCATCGCACTCTCCGTTCTAAATCGAAGAGTACGTATTAGTACACCGCCGAATCGCAGGTTTCGCTAGAATCGCTAAACGCTTCAAGATCAGTCGTTTAGGTCGCGAAAATCGTTGGTGGAGGCGGCGGGAGTTGAACCGGGTTCCTGTGGAAGGAGTCGCGAGATCTCCAGTTGACGTTTTTGGGCAGAAGCATCAACTCGCATTATTTGCAGCTATCTCCTCGGAAAGCAGCGCTTCTTCGTACTTCGCCTCCCGGCGCTTGTTCGTAACCGCAGCGTAGACCATGGTCGAGGCGATGTCCCGGTGACCGAGCCAGTCCTGGACGTCTGCGGCGTCCAAGCCCGCGTTCATCAGATGAACCGCGATCGAGTGCCGAAGCACGTGCGGGTGCCGGCGATCGGCCGGAAGCTCCGCCGCCTCGGCGTAGCCTCGGAAGAGTTGGTAGATCGTAGAGCCGGAGATCGGCCAGATGTCGCTCTGGCGGCTCACGAAAAGGTATGGCCGACCGTGTCCGCCGAACTCCGCGAGGTAGCTCCAAAGGAGCCGCCGCGTCGTCGGGTGGATCGGGTACTCCCCTGAGATCCCGCCCTTCCGGCGCGTGATCCAAATGCGGCCGTCCGTGAGGTGCTCCCTCCGGATGAGGACTGCCTCGGTCCGCCGCAGTCCGTAGCGATAGATGACGTCGAAGAGCAGCCTGTCGCGGGCGTTGTCGGGCGGAATCGCGGCGAAAAACCGCTCCACCTCGGCCTTCGTCAGGTAAGCAAGTTGGGGGTTGATGGCAAGCTCCACGAGCCGCATTCGGGCCGTTTTCCCTCTAGGACCAGCCAAGTTAACGCTTTTGCCCATTTTCGTCAGGTGGGGAGTGGTTTTACTTTACCCAACCTGGCGAAGGTGTCCAGCGACGGACTACGCGTCCTGGTGAAGGTCCTGGGCTTGTTCGGGATCGCTTCGCAGATGACTGCGGCAGAACTGCCCCGGCTCTTTAATGTGACCCAACCCTTCCGTGTGTTCTCGGAACGCGCGGTCGCGACCGAGTCGGCCAAGATGTTGCCGAAAGGCACGCTCTTTATGCAGCGTGTCGAGCTGAACGCGCAAGCGCTCGGCGGTGACGTCTCGGTCACTCTCGACGGACAGAGCCGCGTGGCCAAGTTCGTCGACTCGTACATCCGGCCGGGAGAAGGGACCACTTTCTTCTATTCCACCGGCAAGGACTCATCGGGCAAAGATGAGATGATCTCCGTCGTCACCACGTTCTTCGACGGCCGTCCGGCCATCGCGAACGTCGTGATCGACCGGAAGTCCTACTACATCTCGCCCGAGGGTTCGCATCATGTGGCCGCTCTGAACGCCGCGCGTCAGGTGAAGGACATCGTCCATCCTGTCGCCGAAATTCTGGCCCAGATGCCGCCAGCCCTCCGGTCCGCCTACCTCTCCGCCGCCACGACCGCTGTCCCGTCCCGCCGCCGCGTCTGCTGCACGTTTTACCAGACCATCGCCATGGTGACCGCTGTCGATCAGAGCTATCTGAACGAGGTGGGACCGAAGGATGGTCAGACGGCAGAGCAGCGCGTGACCTCGCTCATCGCGCACCAGTACGATCGCTTAAACGCCGCCTTGTACAACAGCGGCGCGGGCGACTACCGGTTCGTGAACAAGGCGACGGCTTACGTGAACGTGCCGCAAGGTACGAACGTCATCTCGTGGGCGACCGCTCACATGAGCCCGGTGAACGTCCTCCGTCGCGATAACAACGCCGCAGCAGCCGTGCTGCTCTTCCAGAACAGCCCGGAAGCGGCCCTCAATTCTCCGGACCCCAACGTTCCCATCATCGCGGATTTCAACATCGCGGTGGCCGGGGAGTACATCGCCGACTCCGACGACGGGACGGTCTGGGACATCATCCATGAGATCGGGCATCTCCTCGCGGTTGACCACAACCCGGAGAACGCCCTTTCTCCTCTGACCGGTGTCTACGCTTTCCGCCACAGCCAGTGCGACTGCCCCGCGGGTGTGCAATTTGCCGTGAGCTACAACGCTTGCGACAAGTTCCTCACAAGGCTCGAGATCTACCCGGGCCAGCGAGCGAAAGACATGGGCTACAACATCAACCTCGATGAATCCAACGCGGTCCGCACGATGCTCATGATGTTGCCGCGGTTCGCGCAGGGGTTCAACCAGCTTTAGCAAGCCAGGCCAGAACGGAACCAGACCGGCGCAAGGACCGATCGGAGGGAAGGCTTCGGGCGCCGTGATTCCCCATTCCAGCGTCGTTTTATGATTGATGGTGGCCCTCGCCAGACCATAGCGTCGCGGGTTCTCCCCGCGGGATCTAGCGAGTCTCAACCTCTCCAGAGGCGGCCTCGCCAATGCCCCTTGCTGGATTGAACGAGAGGTCGGTAGGGGGAGTGTATTCGGTTGGAAGCAGGGTCTTCGGTGAGAGCAAGGCACATCGTCCGGTAAAGCCAGGCTACTCGAGAATCTGAGGTGGAGCATCGGCCGAGATCCGGATGTGCCGGTTGATCTGAAAGAGCGGCTTTTCAGGATCTTTACCAAAACCAGTGGCAGTCACTGTGTAGGTACCAGCTTGCACGTACTCATGGTACATCGCAAAGACTTTTAGGCCCTTACTGAAAGTGTCGCCCGGTGCCAGGAAGTCGGTCGTGTAGTCGCCGTGATCAATCGAGACCGCCATAATGGGCTCAGTCTCATGGCCCACGGAAGGCCTGATGTTGGGAGGCACCACGTAAAATATCACTAGGAAAGGATCAAGAAGGGTACCGATGGCGGTGATGTGCGCTCTCGGGGCCGCCTGTCCCTCTTTGCCGACAGCGATAGGAACTAAGCCACCGAAATGGAACCCGAGAGACTTAGTACTTTCGGAATAGAATCTCCAATTTGCGGAGCCAGGTTCTTGGCCAGCGTCGACAATTACCATGCCCCATTCTGACGTAAGCGGGGCGTCACTCGGCACCGGGACACCGACATACGCGGTACCAAACGCCTCGCGATGGAGGTTCCACGCTGCGTTGGCGTAGCGGTAAAGTGCGAAGCGGACGGGGTACGCGCCTGGATGAGCATAGGCATGTTCGATCGCGGTATGATAGTGGTCCCAGAGATCGCCAGGGCCATCACGCCGGAGGAGCCACGGATGCGCAGTACTCGACCATGCCGTTCCATCGCCGAATGACATGTTAAGGATTGTCTCCTCTGGACGTACAGGCCCGTGGCGAATGTCAAAAACGACACGACCGGCAGCATTCGTCGTTGCACTCATTGGCGACTGGCGGGCACTTCCGTAGCCTGGGTACGGCTGGACAATGACGAGCCCGTCGTGCCATCCATGTGCGGTAGCGTCGGCGATTAAATGCTCGCCTTGCCCAATAACCTGCCCCCTTGCGTTTCTGAGCTGGGGCGGTTGGTCGGGACTTGTGGCGAGATTAAAGTCGTATTGTAGGTATTCCCGAAGAGCGACACCCAAGTGCGCGTGGACGGGATCATGCTTCGGTAAGGGGCATATGATTTCCGGAGTTGGGGTGGTTCTGTGTGCGATTTGTTGTCCGTTAACGACTACCGTCCAATCAAAGGCGTAGTTTGAGTCAGGGGAACGACGTCTAAATTGTAAATCATCGAGCACCAGGGTGCCGATGATGTTCCCGGCGTCGATGCGAGTGTCCATGTAGCCACCATCGACAGCTGAATGAGCGATCAATCGGCCACGCAAGACGTGGCCCTTCGGTAGAGTACCCTGTTCATCGGGCTTGGTTTTTAAATCGATCGCTCCGTGAACTATTACATAGCGTGCGATTAAGTATGCAGCGCTTGCAGTTGCTGCGAGGACGAGGATTAGCAGGCACGCGACAATAAGGCTGGGCGCGATATGCAGGCCCTGACGCTCGAACCATCGCGAAAGCTTGCCGGCAGATTCAAAGCCGGCCTCGCGAAGTGATTCTACGAGGCGTCGTGCAATTTGGGACTGTTTCTGAGCTTCGGCGTCACGTGTTTGCGCGAGTCGAGATGCTTCAAGAATTGGTTGATCACCCTGCGGGTCGGCACCGTCAATTTTGATCGGTTTGCCGTTCACGCTGAATGAGGCAGTGAGAATGAGCGGCCGACCGCGACGACTAACGGGACTTAGATGGAGGTCCAGTGAAAGCCCGTTATCGTGGAACGGTGCCTCGAGGAGGCTTCCTTTCCAGACGTTTTCGGAGAACGGTTTGCGCAATGAAGATGGCTTTGTCTTCTTCCCGCTTCCTCTCTGAGAAGCGAGAACCGCAAGGTCCCGATACGTCACGGCGACGTTGTCGCGGCCGCTGGCAAGGAGATTCTCAGCCAGAGCGTCGTAGAGCCTCGCAAAGGCCCAGGCGGCTGCGGAGGAGCGAGGGTCATCTGGCACCTGCGCTTTTTCTAGGACTGTGGCGCGCGCAGCCTTCACAACTGCGGCGGCACGTGCGCGGGAGATCGTGTCCATACGAACAGTGTCAAGAACAGATGAAACGTAGCTGTGCGCCCAGAATAGCCGAAGGAAGCGCTTCCTGCCACCTGGGGTCGCGGGCCTTTTGATTCAGGGAGGACGATCCGCGTGTGCAGATCGGGGTCTCCTCGCAACAGACCTGCAGGCTGGACGAGGAAAGGGCGCCCACGAAGAGCGCCCATAGATGGCAGCCGAGCCGCTAGCACGGCCGACTGCCCGCCTGGCATGACGCCGGGCGCCTGTGCACGAAGGGGAACAGGATGTCTTCGCGCACAAGCGGCGACGCCGCCAATCGGGACTACCATAACACATCAAATAACTTAACGCAAGAGCTCGCTTCGGCGGGCCCGCCAGCCATCGAGACCCCTGATCGGGGGCGAGGAGGGCCGGCGCAAGTTGAGTTCTCACGTCACAAGGGCAAACCATCACCGGTAAGGGCATCGGGTTTGGTGCTGGCTCCCATCCTTCGCGAAATCCAGTCCGGGGGCCCTGCTTCGATTACTAGCCGAATGCCCGAACCTGGAGGCGATGCCGTTCTTGTCGATCTCCTCGGCCCTGATGGATTGCGACACACCGTCCGCATCCCCTGCGGCATCTACGCAGCCGGAGGGGAACGATGAAACGCTCAGGCGCGTTGCCGCCGGCCTCATCAGTCATGAAAAGAATGGACGCTGCGGTCGTCCGTCGCATCCGCGATCGCGTGGCCTTCCGGACACCCACAGAGGCCCTGTTGGCCGATCCGATCTTCTGCCGCGAACTGGCCTTGCTGCGGGCGGCCGAGCAGCACTACCGGATGCGGGGAATCGACATCAGGGACTACCTCGATTTCAAGGTCAGCCATCCAGCGATCATCGACTGGCAGGATCGATCGGACGAGATCGTGAAGGAGAGGCCCAGTCGGTCTGACCTACGGAACCAACAGCGCCGAGGAATCCTGCGCATGTTGGACGGCGACGAAGAAGCATTCGCGCTCGACCCGCCGCCGATGGCGGCCCTTCCTGTGGGCAAAGACAGCCAGTGGCGGGTGTTCAGGTTGTACGACGAGGCCGAGTATTACGCGATGCGGTTTATTCGTACAGACCACCCGGCCGTTCCGTGGCGACCAGCGGTGGACATCCTGACGCACCGGCAAGTGCGCGCGATCGGGAACTTCAAGGCGTCGACGCTCGACTACTACATCTCGGCCATGCCCGAGCTTGTGGGCGGGCTTCGTCGGATCAGCATTCCTCCCGAAGTCCGCGAGGTGCTTGACGAACGAGCTCGCAAGCGCGGAAAAAAGTTTACGCGGCCGCGCGACACCTTGCACCGTGTCGTCTTCGAGACGATGGGGTTCCTGATCTGGCTTGCCTCGAACCAGAACTAACCCGGCGGGGCGGCGGGCTATCTGGCCACGCCGCCCCGCAGTTTGGAGATAAGCTTCGACGGCTGTGATCCTTGCACCGGCAGGGTGGATTGACCAACGTCAGGAGGTCGCCCTTGATCAGCACCCAACGGAGTCATCGATGAGCCGAACGAAGAAGCGAGCGTTGCGCGTGTTCCTATGTCACTCGTCGCATGACAAGAGGTTCATTCGCGTCTTGAATCAGCTCCTGAAGCAAGTGGGCGTCAGTCCCTGGCTGGACGAGGAACAACTGACTGCCGGTGACGATTGGGAAGCGCGAATTGAGCAAGAGCTGCTATCCACTGATGCTGTCATCGTATGCCTGTCGCGGAGATCAACGACGCGGGCTGGCTTTTTGCAGCGGGAGATCCGCCGTGCCATCGAGGCGGCTGAGCTGAAGCCGGAGGGACAGGTATTTCTGATACCGATCAAACTGCAACCCTGCAAACTGCCCGACAGCTTGAGCAAATGGCAGTGCATCGGTCTCTACGAGCGAAATGGCTACCCAGGCCTCGTCTATGCACTTTGGAAGCGGGCCGCGTCGCTGGGTCTGGATGTCAGCCGCATCAAGTCACCTGACGATGCGGCACGGCTGTTCATGGACGAAGACGCACAAACTCTTCAGTTCGATGAGCGTTCGGATTCAATTGCCACGGTTTTCAAGTTGTGCCATGAAGGCGAGTTTGCGACAGCGATCGAGGGCGCCTACGACCATCTCAACCAGACGCCCAATGACCACTCCTTCCTGTACCATTTTCTATACGATCTCCTGGAAACGCGCAAACAGTTTGCCTTGGTCATTGACGTTTCAGGCCGCTATCTCGATTCGCTACGGGAAGTGAGCTCCCTCTGGGCGGGTCGGATTCTCAAACTTCGCGGCCTCGCTCTGCTGAGACAATGGTACAAATCGGACCGGGCAGTCGGCGAGTTGCAAGAGGTGCAATCTGTTCTATTGGAATCGATAGATCTGAATCCAGCTCTTTCGGAATCCCATTTCACTCTTGCGCTTACATATGGACTTCAGGGAGATCTGGTCAAGGTTGACGAGTATCTCGCAAAGGCAGTCAAGACATCTGAGAACGCTGAGATGACTGTTGCAATCAACAACATTCGCGAGCTCTTGCAGCAGAAGCCTGAGGATTTTCTCACTCGAGCCCCGCACTTTTTTCGGTAGCAATTAGCCGTGGAGAGACCGCGGCCTCCTTTTCGCCCGGCGCCCGCTGAAAGCGAACCCGAGTTCATTCGCACAGATCACCGTGCCGTCGGGTGGCGACCAGCGGTGGACATCCTCTCGCACCGGCAAGGGTGCGCGATCGGCGACTTCAAGGCGTCGACTCTGGACTACTACATCTCGGCCCCGCCCCTTGTGGGCGGGCTGCGTCAGATCAGCATTCCTCGCGAAGTCCGCGAGGCTCTTGACCGGTGCAACGTGTCGCGCGGCCGGGTACGTGTCTACGCTTCCGAGCTCGCGGCGGGCGGCGTGGCCAGACAGCCCGCCGCCCCGCAGTTCGGGAGCGGGTGTCTAGTAAGTGTCTATCCTTCTCGCCGTGGACGACCATTGACGGCCATTCCTGGGTATAATCACGGCGGTGCTTTGCTCTTTCGAACGACCGTTTCACGAGCTGCGAAACAGCGGCTAGCTCTCGGGAAACAGGACAGTTAGATCGCGAGCGGATTGGAGCGGGCGACGAGATTCGAACTCGCGACCAAGAGCTTGGGAAGCTCCTACTCTACCAACTGAGCTACGCCCGCCTGATGCCGCAACCCCTGCGTTCTCCGATAGATACCATCACCTGAGACGAACGGAAGCGCGAGTGACAGTCTACCACGTTCCTCTCTGTCCACATGCGTCAACGTCCCCATGCGTCAACGAGTGTCGTGCTTGGATTCCCGTATGCCACGAACGAGCCTTCGCGTAGAAGACCGTCTTAGAGCTCGCGCGCTGCGATAATCATCAGCGTGCGCGGACCTCGCGAGCGCGCGCGGAGCGCATGCAACGACGCGCCGTGAACATCCTCCGGCGCAATGCGCCTCGACCAGCGGATGTCCTCGGCGCGAACTTCACGATCGATGTTCCGCGCAAGCTCCTCGCTCTCGATGAGTACGCAGGCCTCGAAATCCTTGTCGTCCTCGAGGCTCCTGAAATTCAGGTTCGCGGAGCCGACGATGACCCATCGCATGTCGAACGTGGCGAGCTTCAGATGGTTGAAGTGGTTCTGGTATTCGAAGACCTCCAACCCTGCGTCGAGGTACGCCGAGTAGTGGTGCTGCTGCGCGTCGTATGTCAATTTGTTGGGTGTCCACTTGCTCGCCGGGACAATGACCGTCACGTCAAGGAGTGGGCGCTCGCGCTTCGCCGCAAGGAGTGCGTCCACGATCGCTGGGTGATAGAGGAAGGGGTTCTCGATGAAGATCGAACGCTCCGCAGCATGGATGCGGTCGAGGAAGGCCTCGCGGATCTCGTTGGTCCGCGAGCTTGGTTCGCACTTGATCACTCGTGCCGACTGTACCGAGATGCCGCGAGGCGCTGCCGGGATCACGGCTTCGAGGCACTCGAAGTTCGCTCCTCCTCCAAGCCGCCAGCGCTCGCGGAAGACGCTGTCCAGGTCGAAGACGATCGGTCCCTCGAACCGCGCGAGACCGTCGTGCCACTTCCACCATGGCTCCGGTTGCCCTGCTTCCCGCACCGCCGTCGCCTCGTCGTGCGCGCTCTTCGCCGGATCGAAGGGCACGCGATACAGGTACTGCGCCCCAAAGTTCGCTGAGCCGCAGTACGCGACGCGCCCGTCGACGGTCACGATCTTCCGATGATCGACGTGGAGCGCGTTGACCTTCACGGTCTGCCTAATCTCGCCGGCAAGCGTGTCAAGCTCGGGCTCTCCCGTCTCGACAATCTTGTGGTAATCCAGCTCAGTATCGACAACGGCGACGCCGGCGTCCAGAAGGCGTTGACGCATCTTCGAGACGTCGGTTGGATCACGGGCGAAGCTCGGATCCTCCTTCATCATCTCCTTCTCGCCGGTCCCGAAAGGGTCGCCCATATCGGTCTTCTCTACGTTGAGTAGGACACGGACGGCGACGCCTGTGCGCGCTTTCGCCTCCAGGAGGGCCGAGATCTCCTCGCCGATCGGGTCGTCGAAGAAGAGAAAGATGGCGATGTGGATGGATCTCTCCGCGGATTGGAGATCCTGGAGAAGTACGGGTAGCAGTCGATTTCCATCGACCAGGTTCTCGACGAAGTTCACATGCAAAGAATAGCGCGCCGGGCTCGCCGCGATTCCAGTCTGGCTTGCCTAGGATGAGGATCCCGCATCGCGCCGGGCCGCCCATCTGGAGTTCGGCGCTGAGCAGACGGTGTATCGAACGGGTGAGGAGAGGCTGATCTGCAGAAAGACTATTCGTTGGACGGACCGAGTCGGGAGAGCTCTTCCCATAGGGCATCGAGCTCGATCACCAGTTCGCGGCAACCCGGGACTGGATCCATCCGGCCTTCCGTGGCCCGCGCAGCGCGCGCGTAACGCCCGCCAAGCAGCTCGAACACCTCGAGCGACTGCAGGCTCGGGTCGAGAATCCAGTAGTACCGCACTCCAAACGCCGCGTACTCGTCCATCTTCTCGATGCGGTCACGCCGCTCGTCGCGGGGCGAGGGAGAGACCACCTCCACCACGATGTCAGGCGGTACACGCACGATTCCGCGTCGCGGCAGTTGACTCCCGTCGGAGCCGAGGTACACCGCGACGTCAGGCTTCCGACCGCGATCCGCGCGGACGGCATACTTCGCCTCGGATCCGAATACGAATCCGCTCCGGCCGAGCCACGTCCTGAGCACGTGAACCAGCCACGACACGACCAGCTCATGAACGAGATCGGGCACCTCCTCCTCCTCGAGACGGCCATCGACCAACTCGCCCGGCTCATCCTCGGGCATGGCGGCCCACTCCTCGAACGTCATGGGGCGACCGGGCTGGGGCCGCGCTGGGTGCTCCGATGCGAACGACATGATGCGCACGATAGTAGCACCCCCGTGGGCGGAGATTGCACCTCACTGCTGCGGAGTGATGTACTCGCTGAAGAGGTGCATGAAGGCGCCGGAGGGGCCGGTCAGGTAGGCGGTGCCGCGGATCGTGACCGGCTCGGTGGAGGCCATGTGTCCGCCTCGGGCGTAGCCCCAGACCGAGATGGGCATCGTCTTGGCCTCGCCGGGGCCGAGGTCCATGTTGATCGAGGTCGAGGTTGGCCGGATCGTGAAGGCGCCGGAACCGATCGTCCGGATCTCGAGGCGGTTGATCTTCACCGGCTGATTCGTCGTATTCGTGACCGACAGCGCAAAGGCCAGGTTCAGTGCGCCGTTGAAGGTGTAGGCATTCGTCCCCGTGTCGTACTGCTCCAGATGGAACGTGATGTTCGGCGCGTTCGGGTCGTCCTGCGCACTCGACGCGCAGCCGGCGAGAAGGAGCAACAGCAGGACCGCGTTCTTCATCGATCGAATTCTAATGCGGCGCGGCGTGTGAACGGGGAACAGAGGGCACCTCGGCCGCTGAGCGGACAAATATCTGACTCGTACCGGCGAACCTACCATTGTCGACCCGCCGCGCGTAAGCGATCCAAACGAGGCCGCCCGGGATCTGCGCAAGCGCCAGCGATGACGCGGTACCAAACGGCGCAAGCCAGAACCTCGGGACTCCGCGTAAATCGGTACGCATGATGACGGTGGCACCCGCCTCCGTGAATGCGGTCCAGTATCCGGAGGCATCGCCTGATAACGCGCCGCTGGGACCGATGAAGTACGAGCCGCCCAAGGTGATGTCGCGCGCCATGATCTGGCCGTCGTCGGTCGCGGTTGCGCCGTCGAGAATCCCCTCGCGCAGGATGTGCTTCGCGGCAAGGAAGGATTGCCGGTAATCGTTCACGCTGTAGGCAACGAGGTAATCGCGGCCGTCGCTGGCCAGGCCGGTGAGGATCTGGTCGCTGGTACCGATGGCGATCGGCAGAGGAGCGGCATCGACCGCGCCGGACGCAGAGACACGTGCGCCAAAGACGTCGTACAGGTTGGGAGGAGGCGAAAAAATTGGGTCAATGTAGAAGTCGTCCCCTTCGTTCCACGCAACAAAGAAGTCCGTACCGTTTGACGCCACCAGGGGGTTGGAACCGTCCGCGCTGATGACGATCGGCGTTTTGTCGATCGAGTTTCCGATCTCATCAAAGCGGCAGCCGGCGAGCGCCAGGCCGAATGCTGAGCCGGCCACGACCAGCGTCGTCGTACCGTTCGTAGCCGCGGAAACAGCGTAACCTTGGCCAAGCGAAACCGGGGCACCGAGCGAGCCGTCGCGCCCAACGCGACCCACCTTCACAACCGTCGGCGAATCGTACGCACCGTCGACCCACGCCACGAGATAGACCGTCCCGGTGAAAACGACGGTCGGTGATGAAGCCCCCAGGATTGGAACGATAGGAGCGATCTCGAAGGGCGTGCCGTCAATGGGCGCGCCGTTTCCGGAGATACGCGCGCCAAGCAGACGGCCGCTATAAGGATCACCGCTGACGTCGATCCACACGGCGAGCGAGTCGGTCCCCGACGTCGCGATCGAAGGAAGGAATTGCCGCGACCAGCCAATCGAGACGACCCTGGGCGGATCCGCGGTTACGGTGGCCGCCGCGTTGCCGTCGAACAACTTGCCGTAGAGCGGCGATTCGGGCAACTGTCCAGGCGCCCATGCGCCGAACACATTCCGCCCGTTCGATGTCAAAACCACGTTGGCTACCAGCCGGTCGAAGGCCACGGGTGTCGCCGGCTCAGGTGCCGTGTCCTCCGCGGCTCCACTGAACGACAGCGTCTTCAGTGCGAGCGGCGCATCGCCGGGATAGCCGCCCTGCCCCGGTTCCGAGCTGTACTGCGGCCAATAGGCGACGAATCGGCTCCCGCTCCACAAGATCGAGGCACCGTTCGCGGCCACGTCGACGGTTGGGAGGCGCGTCACGGACCCACTGTGCGCATCGATGACGAAGCGGACGAGCTGCGGCTGGAGCGAGAGGGGAGATTGGACTGCATCGATTGCGTAGACTCCGCCTCCGTACGCGACACCGAAGCCGTTGGTCAGTTCGACACGTCCGATGTCGACACGTTGGCCATCGACGTCGCCGTTGCCAGTGATGCGCAGGAGATGAAAATCCTGGACGAGCCTCTGCCCCATGTAGCCGTTCGGGTCGCTGACGAAGGCAGCCGATTGCCAAACCGCGGCGAATTCGTTGCCGTCGCTGATCAAGGCCGGTACGGCGTCGCTGTAAGGATTTCCGTTGCCGATGGAGGGCATCGGTATTTCCGCTCTGATCAGCGAACCGTCGGCGTCGAAGAGCGCCCCTTTCAACGTGTCGTTCGAATACAGCACAAGCGCGCGATTGCCGTTCCATGCCAGCGAGTCTCCGAAGAGGTTGGCCCCTTGCAGTACGACAGTGGGCGGCTGAAGCGTGTCTCCGTTCCGCGAAAACGTGGCCGTGGAAATCGTACGCGCCTGGTAGTCGAACCACTCAGCGAAGTAAACGGAGCCGGTCCAGCACGCGTTCACGCCAAAGACCGCGTTCTTTGTCCCCGGGATGAAGCGAAACGAGAGCTGCCGCCCGTCGGAGTCGATGAGCGCGACTTTCATACCCCCGAGGTTGTCGTCCACGTAATTACCCCAGAAGACGAGGAATTGGTCGCCGTCGGTCGCGACCGTGAGTGGGACCTGGTCACCTTCCTGCAGCGCGGCGACGGGATCGAGGAGCGTCTGCTCCGGTGTAACGCGGATCGCCGCGCGTGCAGCGACAGCGAGGAAGGCGGCCAAAACCGCGACGACGATCGGGCGCATGAAGGTTATTTACAGCCTTTAGCCCCCGAGCGCAAACCGATCACCCCGCGATCGCCGGCAATCCCGTCGCCTGCTCGAGGTCCGCTTCCTCGGCGATCCATTCGTTCGTACGGAAGACTCCTTCCCAGCGGGCGATGACGACGGTGGCCAGGCAGTTGCCGATGACGTTGACGCACGTCCGGGCCATGTCCATCAATTCGTCGACGCCGAGGATGACGATGACGCCCTCGGCGGGGAGATTGAACGACGCCAGCGTGCCAAGGAGGATGACCAGAGAGGCGCGCGGAACGCCGGCCACACCCTTCGAGGTGAGCATCAGCGTCAGCAGCATGACGATCTGTTGCGAGAACGAGAGGTGTACGCCGGCCGCCTGGGCCACGAAGATGGAGGCCAGGGCCAGATAGACGGTCGTCCCGTCGAGGTTGAAGCTATAGCCGGTCGGCAGGACGAAGCCGACGATCCGGCGCGGCACGCCGAGGCGCTCCATGTTCTCCATCGCCTTCGGCAGCGCCGATTCCGAAGAAGTCGTGGCGAAGGCGATTGTGGCCGGGACTTTGACGGCGCGCAGGAAGTCACGCAGCGGCACGCGGAAGAGCATCGCCACCGGCAGCAGCACGCAGACGAGGAAGACGATGAGCGACCCGTAGAGCGTCAGAACCAGCAGGCCGAGGTTCTTGAGCACGCCGAGGCCGGAATGGCCGATGGTGTTGGCCATGGCCGCGCCGACACCGACCGGCGCGAACTTCATCACGAACTCAGTAAAGCGGAACATGATGTCCGCCAGCGACTCGCACCACGTGATGATCGGCCGCGCCTTCTCGCCGATCGACGTCACCGCCAGCGCGAACAGGACTGAGAAGACGACGATCTGCAGCACGTCGCCGTCGGCCATGGCCTTGAGGATCGAGGCCGGGGCGAGATGGGCAAGAAGGTCGCCGAATTTCTGCGGTTTGGCCGGCGGATCGGGCGCGCTCAGTCCCTTCCCGACGGCGTCGGCCGCCTGCGATGCTTTCGCCGCGGCCGTGCCGGTGTCCCCGTGCGCAACGGCGTCATTGGCTTCCTTAGCCAGCTTCGAGGCGCGGTCGGCCAGGACGGCTTTGTTCTCCTCGGTATGGATGCCCGCCAGCGACACGCCGAGGCCGGGCTTGGTGAGGTTCACCGCGCCGAGGCCGATGAAAAGCGCGAACGTCGTCACGATCTCGAAGTAAAGAAGGGCCTTGAAGCCGATGCGGCCGACCTGGCGGATGTCGCCCGTGCCGGCGATGCCGATGACGAGCGTGGCGAAGATCAACGGCGCGATGATCGACTTGATCAGATTGAGAAACAGAATGGACAACGGCCGCAAGGCCATGCCCCACTCCGGCCGGAGCCAGCCGATGAGCACACCGATCACCAGACCGATGAAGATCTTCTGCGTGAGAGAGACTTTCGGAAGTGCCATGTGGGCGGAAGTGTAGGGGACGGGAGCACGCTAGTACAGCGTCCAGAAGTTGTCGGTTCTCGGTTGTCGGTAGTCCAGACGACTTTCGCGCGGTAGAACGTTTGAGCGCACCTGCCTCCAGTTCCACGAGGTTCGTGCCCAGTTAACGCTGGAACGAACGATTGGATCTCACGCGTAGGCGCGGCGACGCGGAGGAGATGACAAAGTACTTCTTTCTTTGCGCCCTCCGCGCCTCCGCGTGAGTCCTTCGGGCCAGAAAGATACGCCGCTGCATTGGCGGAGCCTTGGGCGACCAACGCCACGGCTATGCCGGCGTAGGATGGCCATATGAAGCGTGGATGTTTCCTCAGTCTCCGTTACTTTCCCCGAGGCGGCTTCGTCGTCGAGTAATGGATTCGCAGCAGCGGCGTCTGAATCACCGCTTCAAAGAGCGCCGCGCCCTTTCGACAATCTCCTCGAAACGATCCAGGCGTTGCGCGTCGTCGAGCGCTATCGCAATCTCGCCAACGAGACCCCGAACGCGCTGCAGATCGATTTGACCCCAATGGAGAGCAAGCAACCGCTCGATGTCCGAACGGTCTCGATCTCTCCACGCTGCTGCCTTGTACACGATCAGATCCTCGGGCATAGCAACGCGCGCGATCACCCCTTCCAACGTCATTTCCAAAGCGCGCCCGAGTGCCTGCTCTTCGAAAGGCAGCCACGCAAACGAGATATCCACCGTTACGCCGCTTGGATCATGACGAAGCAAAAGGACTTGCCGTTCGCGCGCAAACTGAAGCGCATCCCCAATACGCGGTTGGATCTCATGACGTTCAAATATCTCGATGACGTCCTCGACACGTGTCGTCCGACCCAGCACCGTTCCGTCGATGTCGATGGTCTCCCGGGGCACACCAGCAGCAATCACAGCGATGCCGCCAATGATCATGCTTGGCGTTGGGATCTCGTTCAGAGCCGCGATCACGGCGCGGAGAGCGGCGGCGAACCGGCTGTCAGCGGCCACTGGTCCAACGCGCGCGTAGCTTCGCCCACGCGTCCCACACTTCTCGATCTTCCCGCGCCTCGATAGGATCCTCCCGCTCGAACGGTGACCCGTTGCAGGCCTCGTCGAAGACCAGCAGTGACATCGCTGCTTTGAAGGCCTCGGATGACGAAAGAGGATTGAGACGCATCTCTCTCAGCTCACGGGCCGCCACCACCGCGTGATTCTCCGCCCAACGCCGTATGTCCGAAGGATCCATGACGCACCGATTGTATTCGCAACCTCGCCTCCAAAAGCGGCACGAAACGATACGATACGGCCATGCGCAGAACACTCATCGCCGCCGCCCTCGCCCTCCTCACCACCGCCACTCTGCACGCCCAATGCGCCGACATCGCCGGAGTGCTCGGCCGGCTCGACGGCGCGAGGATGAAACAGACCGTGGAGAAGCTCGTCTCGTTCGGGACGCGCCACACGCTCTCCGACACGAAATCGGACACGCGCGGGATCGGTGCCGCGCGCCGCTGGATCTTCGACGAGCTGACACGTGTCGCCGCCGCGAGTAACGGCCGGATGACGGTGGCCTACCAGTCGTCGATGCAGCAGGGGCCGCGAACGAACAACACGCCGGCGGAGATGATCAACGTCGTGGCCACGATCCGCGGCACGTCCGATCCTGACCGGATCTATATCGCCACGGGGCACTACGACTCAATGAACTCCGACATCATGAATTCCACGCTCGATGCTCCCGGCGCGGACGATGACGCCTCGGGCGTAGCCGTGATCATGGATGTGGCGCGTTCTCTTTCCCAGCATCCGCTCGACGCCACGGTGATGCTCGTGGCCGTCCAGGGAGAGGAGCAGGGGCTGCTCGGATCGCGCGGGCTGGCCGAGGAGGCCGTGGCCAAGAAGTGGAACGTCGAGGGGATGATCACCAATGACATCGTCGGCGGCACGGTGGGCGGCGAAGGCGACGTCGACAATCGCACCATCCGCATCTTCTCCGCGAACACGAAGGGAGCGGGCGACGGAACGTCGCGGCATTGGGCGCGCTTCGTTCGCGACGGAGTCCGCCTCTATCTGCCGCATGTCAAGGCGCGGCTGATCTACCGTCTCGACCGCTTCGGCCGCGGCGGCGACCACTCGTCATTCTTCGAGAGAGGCTTCCCGGCCATTCGCTTTACGGAGGCCAACGAAGACTACAAACACGAACATCAGACCGTGCGCGTCGAGAACGGCTTGCAGTACGGCGATCTGCCGGAGTTCGTCTCCGGCGACTACATGCGCCTCGTCGCCTCCGTCAACGCGGTGGCCCTGGTCACCGGCGCCTGCGCTCCAGCCGCGCCAAAGAACGTGAAAGCCACCGGCGCGGTCACGAATGACACAACGCTGAGCTGGGACATGGGAACGGACACCGACCTGGCCGGCTACGAGATCGTCGTTCGTGAGACGACCTCGGATGATTGGGAGAAGGTGATCCCCGTCGGCAAAGTGGCCCGCTACACGTTCAAGGACTTCACGATCGACAACGTGTTCATGGGCGTGCGCGCGATCGACACTGACGGAAACCGCTCGCCAGTGAGGACGCCGGATGAGAGGCTGCCGGACGTGCCGGCGCGGAGCGCGGTGGCGCCGGCGAAATGAGTCGACCTGTCATCCTGAAAGGTTAAGGCGTACCGAACGATTGATCGTTGCCATCGCAGCTGAAAACTTCGGTGCGTTTCGTCGGGTGAAAACGAAATGCCGCCGAGCCGGCGGCGGTACAGCCGGCCAGCGGCCAGCGCTACGACGGGTATGCCCCCCTACGTCTTCTTGATCGACAGCTTCGCGGAGTGCGGCTCGACGAGGACGCGGGTGTGGTCGGCTGTGCTCTGGCCGCGGCGTTTCTGGATGGGCAGTCTTGTGTAGACCTGCGTCGAGAGGATCGAGGCGTGACCCAGGATTTCCTGGACGTCGCGGATGTCGGCACCGGATGAGACCAGCATCGCCGCCATCGTGTGACGGAGCGAGTGCGGCGTGATGTGGCGCTTGATCTCGGCCAGCCGTACGTGCTTCTTGAAGATGTTCTCGATCGAGTAGATCGTCAGGCGCGTTCCGGAGCGGCCGACGAAGAGCGCATCGGTATTCAGGGTGCGATCGGCGCGCATCTCCAGGTAAGTCATCAGCGAGTCGATGACGACGTGCGACGTGATCGTCACCGTCCGGCCGCGGGTGGCGCGACCGATGATGTGGATCTGGCTGTTCTCCATGCCGACGTCCGAGACGTTCAGCGCCACCAGCTCGCCGATGCGGATACCGGTCGAGAAGAGGAGCTCGAGGATGACGTTGTCGCGCACCGCGCAGAAGTAGCGGTTGCGTCCACCGGCGGAGTGATCGCGCGATCCGGAGAGCGCGCCGATCTGATCCTTCGGCGCGGCCAGCAGCGCCCGCACTTCGCGCGAGGAGAGCACGGTGGGCACGCGGTTCTCGACCGGCTTGCGGATCTTCAGCTTGCGCGCGGGCGATTCGTTGAAGATGCCCTTCTCTTCGAGGTAGCGGAAGAAGACCTTCAGCGCCGCGACCTTCCGGCGGATCGAGGTGTCGCGATATGGTCCCGTCCCCAGCTTGTCGAGGTACTGCTCGAGGTGGTCGGATGTGATGTCGACCATCTGGGCGCCATCGACGTGGACATGGAACTGGCTGAGGTCGGATTGGTAGGCGCGAATCGTCCGGTCGGAGAGATTGCGCTCAGCTTGTCCATGGTGCAGAAACTCGGCGATCGCCTCTTGTACGTTCATCAGTGCGCTCACGTAGAAATAGATTTATTGCTGGTTTGGGGGACTCCGGGCAGTGTAGTTGGCGGTGTCCGATTGTCAAGAATTATTTGCCCGATCGCGATATGCTGTAAACGCATGAAGACAGCGGGTTTGACGGACAGTGGACACCGCCTCGTAAACCGAGCGTTGACAGCAGAGTGAAAGGCCAGAGGCTCTTTGTTCGCCCGATCGAGGCCGGCGATGCCGATGCCGTCCGCGCCTTTGCCGCGCAATATGGCGGCTCGGCCGAGCCGCGCTCAGGCCTGCTCGGCAAGCTCGTGGGCGAACTGGTGTCGGTGCTGACGATGGAGATCGAAGATGAGGCTGTCCGCGTCGTCGAGATCATCGTTGCCGAAGAGTTGCGCCGCAAGCGCGTCGGACGCGTCATGCTGAACGAACTGGCCGCTCTTGCGACAACGATGAGGCGAGAATGGCTCGTGGCCGATGTCGCGAACCGCTCGTTTCTCGAGCGTGTCGGCTTTGTCGAAGATGGTGGCCTCATGCGGCGGAGGGTGTGAATGGAAACCAGAAACCAGAAACTAGAAACCAGAAGGGGGCCGGGTCTGGTTTCTGGTTTCTGGTTTCTAGTTTCTTCCTTCCGCCTTCGACCCTCCCCCTTCAGTCTTCTGCCTTTTGCTTTCTGGTCTCTGGTTTCTGGTTTCTGGTTTCCTCAACCCGCCTTCTGCCTTCCGCCACAGACGCTCGACGACGTGCGGGCGTTGCGGATGAACAATCAGCTCGATCTCTACGAGAGCGGGCTGAAGACGTTGACACAGTCCAGTGATCCGCGGACGAGGGGCCGCGCGCTGGCGTTGCTCGCACTCTTCTATGTCGACCAGAAACGGACGAACGAGGCGCTGCCGCTGCTCGGCCAGGCGGCGGACGCTGATCCGCTCGTGGCGCCGTGGCTTCGGCTGCGCATCCTCGACATCGACGGCGCGAACGGTAAATGGGCGGACGGTCTCATCGCCGCGATCCGCATCATTCATGACGCGCCGGCCAGCTCGGCGGCCACCATGTCCCGGTTGCGTCTTCCCGCGCTGTATGTGGCCGCGGGCGATCACGCGAACGTCGACTCCGCGTTCAAGGCCGCGAACGCCATCGCCATCGATGCGCTCACGGAGGAGGATTTCGTCTGGCTGGCGAAATCGCTGGCGAAGGCCGGCCGCATGGATCTGGCCACGCCGCTGCGGATGCGGCTCCTCACCGAATTCACCCAGGGGCGTTTCACCGAGGATACGTACGATCACGTCGCCCAGGCCACGCCCTCGCCGCTCAACTCCCTCTCGTTCAACGACGAGCTGAAGATCGCGCAGCAGCTCGGCCGTAACGATCGTTACAGCCGGGCCTTTGATCTGCTCGGGCGCATCGCCGCCCGCTTCCCGCGCGAGTCGAAACGGTCGAACGCGTATCGCGCGGTACGCCTGCGCGCGCTCTTCAACTCGCGCCGCTACAGCGACCTGCTGGCCGAGACCCGCCGCGGCAATCTTGGCGAGCCCTCGCTCATCCTCATGCGCGCCCGCGCCGCCTGGCGCGCCGACCAGCCCTCGGTTTTCCTGGCCGGCCTGCGGCAAATCGAGAAGAGGTTCCCGAAAAGCAGCGAAGCCACCGAGGCAAAAATCCTCCGCGCGAAGTACTACGTTACCGATGAGGTGAATTACGGCACGGCCACCGCCAATCTCGAAGCGGCCATTGCCGCGGGCGCAGCCGGCAACGAGGGCGAGAACATCTGGACCCTGGGCTGGACGTACTTCCGCGCCGGCCGGCCCACCGACGCGCTCAATACCTTCGCCCGCTACGCGAAGCAGTTCCCTGACGGCGACTACCTCTCGAACGCACTCTTCTGGTCCGGCAAGATCGACGAGCAGCGCGGCAATCGCCAGGCGCGCGATACGGCATTCCACGAGCTCGAGGCTGCCTATCCCTACAGCTACTTCAGCTATCGGGCCCGCGCCATCCTCGGTGAACCGATGCTCGCGCCCAACGAGGTCTCCAGCGGCAACGTCTTTCCCGACGTCGATGCGCAGCTCGCAGAGGCGAACGAGCCGCGCCTCGATTCGGTCCGCGAGCTGGCCTGGCTCGGCCTCTACCGCGAAGCGACGCGCGAGATGAAGTCAGTCGCCGCAGCCAACCCGTCAAACCTCGGCATGCAGTTCATGCTGGCCGATCTTTACGTACAGGGCGGCGAGCCCTTCTCGGCCAACAACGTACTGCAGCGCAAGTTCCGGCAGTTCGTCCGCCACGGCGGCACCAACGTGCCCCACCGCTTCTGGGAGATCCTCTTCCCGCTCAACTATTGGGAGACGATCAGGACCGAGGCGGAGCAGCGTCAGATCGATCCCTACCTGATCGCCTCGATCATCCGTCAGGAGTCGGGCTTCGAGCCGACGACGGTCTCGAACGCGGATGCCATCGGCATCATGCAGATCATGCCCGCCGAGGCCGCGAGCATCGCCGGGCGTGCCGGCCTGCCGCCACCCACCCGCGATCAGCTCTTCGACCCGAAGCGGAACATCGCCATCGGCGTAGCCGAGTACTCACAGAAACTGGCCAACGAGCATGGCAATACGACGCTTGCAATCGCCGCGTACAATGCCGGCGAGGATCCCGTTGGCAGATGGATTGCTAAAACGCCGTTCGACGATGAGGATCTGTTTGTCGAATCGATTCCCTATGCAGAGACACGACTCTATGTGAAGACCGTCAGCCGGAACCGATTCGAGTATCGGCGGATCTATGAGGCATCAACGAAGCCGTAAAACACGATTCATCCTCCTCCCGGTCATCACCCTCGCCATTCTTCTTGCCGCTCCGGCGAATGCCGCGGCCATACAGCTCATCATCGGCCCCGACAGCCCTCCGGTCGCTGACATCAAAGGCCTTGTCGACCTGACAATCCTCCCCGGGATCGAGGACGCGCGCGTTACGCTGACTGTCGATGGGCAGAAGATCGTCGATGGACTGCGATCGCCATGGCACGTTCCGGTCGACTTCGGCCCGTTGCCCGTCGAGCACAGGATCGTCGTCACCGCCGTCGGCGCGGACCACAAACGCGTGCAGTGGCAGACAGCGATCAACAAAGGCAACCAGACGCTGCGCGTGAAGATCAAGCCTGTCGACATCGCAAGATTGACCTTCGAAGCGACCGTGACGTCACCGCGCGAAGACCCGATCGTCAATGTATCGGTCTGGGAGGATGGCAAGGCCATCGTCTCGATCGACGAACCGCCGTATCGCTTCACCATTCCGCCGGAGCTTTTCGTTCAAAGGACCGTGCAGGTGACGGTGAAGGTGAAGTCCGGCGGCGAGGCGGCCGATTTCTGGTCGGAAGTAGCCGGCGTGAAGAGTGAGGCAATCGAGGTGCGCACCGTTCCCCTCTTCGTGTCGGTGGTCGACCGCAACGGCACGGCGCACGACGACGTCGACCAGGCGCTCTTCAAAGTGATCGACAACGGCACCGAGGCCAGAATTCTGCAGATCGGCAAGGCCTTCGATCAGCCGATCTCCATCGCCCTGCTGCTCGACGCCTCGACGAGCATGATCTACGAGATGCCGAAAGCGACGCGCGCCGCCGTCAACTTTGTCCAGCGAACGCTCAAGCCCGGCGACCGCTGCGCCGTCTTCTCGATTCGCTCCACACCGCGCCGCGAGATGGAGCTGACGTCCGACCTGGCCGCGGTCGAAACGGTGGTGTCCGGGATCAAGGCCAACGGACGGACCGCGCTCTACGACGCCATCGACGGCGCCGAACGGGAGCTGCGAGGCGAGAAGAACCGCCGCGCCATCGTCATCCTCACCGACGGGGGAGACACGTCATCCGTCGAGTCTTTCGACGAGATCGACCGCATCACGAAAGCGTCGGGAATCCCGATCTACGTCATCGCCTACGACAGTGCCTTCAATGAAGACGAGCCGCAGGACGTCAATCGCCTCCAATATCTGGCCAGCCAGACCGGCGGCTTCCTGGTCACCGCCTCGGCTGAGAATCTCCAGGCCCGATACACCGACATCGAAAGGGACCTCCGCGCCCAGTACGCCATCACCTACCAGATCACGGATCTGGTCCACCCCAATCAATGGCGCAACGTCCACGTGATGCTCAAGTTACCGCAGTTGACGGCAAGAACGATCAGGGGGTACTTCGCGCCGTAGGGTTGGTGATCTGTCATCCTGAGACTGCCGCAGCCGCGCCCTCAATGTTGAATGTCTGCGCAAATCGAGCTTCGCGGCGGAGGACGGCGAAGGACCCCCAACCTGCAACCCGGGACGGGCGGCGGTAGTCCGTCGATGCAAGCACGCGGGGGTCCTTCGCCGTCCTCCGCCCCTACGGGGCGTCGGCGGCTCAGGATGACAGTGCTGGTTTTTGGATCACCAGAACCGCCCCCAACCCACCACTCCCTTGCGTCGAAAACCGACCGATTACCGATGCACCCACCCCCGCGACATCTCTGTTGACGACCCTCTCGTCGTACGCGTTCACCTGCATGTACGACGGGAGGCGGATGTCGTGCGGTACGACACGATGCACGAATCGCGATCGGCGAAGCATGCGGGCGAGACGCTGCGCGCCTCCGCCGGGCGTCTCCAACGTCAACTGCAGGGCGGCAACACCTCCGGGACCGAGCAGGCGCAGAAGAGTGCGAATGAGCAGGTACCCTTGCGCGGGACGTATGTGCTGGAAAACGAGAAGCGAACAGACAAAATCGAACTGGCCGTCGGGCAGCTCGGCCAATTGGGCGGTCTCGATGAACGTTACGTTGCGCACCCCGGCTTCATTGGCATTCCGCCGGGCGTGTTCGAGGATCGTGGGGGCGACGTCGCAGGCGACCACCTGGTTCGCGCGCCGTGCCAGCGGAAGAGTCAGACGGCCGGCGCCACATCCGAAGTCCAGCGCGTTTGCGGGCAGAATCTCCCGGCCCAGGATTGAGGCAATGGCTGAGAGCAGCAACGCGATGTCTGCCTCGCCCGTCTCGAGGAAGGCATCCTCGTGAATCCCCTCGTTCGTGAGAACGGGAAAATACGGCTCCCTGCGCGCCAGCTCCTCCCAGTCGTCGGCGTTGCGTTCCTTCACCCGGGCAGAATACTCGCCGGCGGATGAATGATGCGTTGACGCGGACCCGCCGGCACGCTACAACGGTTCGCCAATGCCATCGCTCCTGCCCTTCACTCCACTCGATCAGAATCGCGAGTGGCTCGGCGGCCGCTTCCCGTTCCCGGATACGTTTCGCGATGGCCGCGGGGTCATCCAGCCGGATGTGATCATCTGGATGGAGATGCCCAGGGGAGTGCTCCTCGGGGTGACCCTCGTCGACCCGCGCAAGCCGGTCTCGTTCGCAGAAACACTCGAAGACGCGCTGCGGAGTCCGAAAGAGGGATCGCCGCGGCGTCCGGCGCGGATTCGCGTGCCCGACGAACGAACGGCCGGGGAGTTGCGGGGAGCCGCCGGCGGCATACCGATCGTCGTAGCCGCCGTGCCGGAGCTCGACGCAGTCTTCACCGAGCTGATCGAGAAGATGGACAATGACGAGGAGGGCAAGAAGGCGACGCAGCCGACCTACCTCGGCGGCGGCGACATCCCGGCGACGGTCGTCAAGGACTTCTTCTCCGCGGCGGCTCTCCTCTTTCGGGCCACGCCGTGGCGCCACGTTGCCGAGTATCAGGTCCTCCGAGTCGATATCCCCCGTTTCGATATCGAGAACGCATGCCTATCCGTCATTGGCGCCGGCCGCGAGAGTCTGGGGATATTGCTGTTCCGGTCGATCCACGACTTCCTCACCTTCGGATCGACCGCGGTCAGCCCCAGCGTCACCGGCGGGATCGTGATGCGCTCGCTCTCGTTCGACCGCAAGAAGGGTATGCCGCTGTCGTTGATCCGCGAGATCGAACAGCATCGCTGGCCGATCGCCGGTGCCAAGGCCTACCCGGCCTTGATCTGCATTGACAAGGAGATGAGCCCGATCGAGCCGGAGGAGGAGGATTACCGGATCATGACGGCCTGCGCGCACGTATTTGCGGCCTTCTTCGCAAGCCATCGTCGCATCTTCGCCGTTGACGCTCCGGAACAGGTCTGCGAGGTGTTCAGCGCTGACGACGTGACCGTGACGATCACCGCGCCGTATGACCCGGACGAGATCGCCGAAGCCGATAGGGCGTTGGGCGATGATGACGCGCTGGACGACGATTTGCTCGAAATGCAGCCGCCCCCTGGCAAAAATGACCCATGCCCCTGCGGCAGCGGGAAGAAGTACAAGAAGTGTCATTTCGAATCCGACGAGGGGTTGCGGTGACACTTCCGAGAGAAGAAACGTAATTCGCGGGCGACGAACCCGTGATCGCAAAGCGATTCACGTCGCCATCAATTGTCGGGGTCGGATGTCCGGGGTCGGATGTCGCGTGTCGGTAGCCTGTCATTCTGAGCGACGCGAAGAATCCCCAGCTCGGAATCCGCGGCCCTATGCTGGCGCAAATTCACCCGAGGGCGGGCGGTTGCGCGCTACCGGACCGTTTCGCGCCTGATGGTCTTCGCGGATGTGATTCGAAGCCCGGGCAACTCACCGCCCACCGAACAACTGCCCAAGCGAACGCTCGCCGTTGGCGGAGAAGACGACGACGCGGCTATCGAGCTCCCGACGCGCCCAGCGAAGAGCGAAGATGCGAGTGAGAATCGCGGCGCCGAGCGCGCCGCCGAGGTGGTGGCGGCGCTCGCTCCAGTCGAGGCAAGGGCGGCAGAGCGTGCGCCGCGATGACGACAGCGCCTCGACATCGATTCCGAACCGGGCGAAGAACGTCTCGCCGTCACTCGACACGTTGCAGCCGTCGCGCCCGCCGAGAAGCTTGCGATCGCGCAACTGCGCGAGCATCCAGACACCGCGCTCACCGGCCAGATGGTCGTAGCAGACGCGCGCCAGTCGCAAGGCCGGATCGGCCGGGCCGGTCCGCCGCAGCGGCCCCCGCCGCGCCGCCATCTCCATCATCCCTTCCAGCATCGTGGCAACCTCGGCATCAAAGATCCGGAAGTAGCGATGCCTCCCCTGCTTCTCGATCGCCAGAATCTGCGCCTCGGCGAGCTTGGCCAGATGCGCGCTCGCCGTGGACGCCGCCACCCCCGCTTCGAGCGCCAGCTCGGTGGCCGTCAGCGCCTTACCGCTCATGACTGCCGTCAGCATCCGCGCCCGCGCGGGATCGCCGATCAGGGCGGCCAGGCCGGCGAGATCAAGGTCCTTGTTCATGAAGGCTATGGTAGCGAGGATGGGGCGGTGATACTTCGGTGGGGAGCGAACTTTCGCCGTCATCCACGCTGTCATCCTGAGTCGCCGGAGCCGCGCCTCTACTGCTGGTGCGCACACGGATCAGGATTCGCGGCGTAGGACGCCGAAGGACCCCCTCCCTGCAACCCGGGTCGGGCGGCGGTCATCCGTCGATGCAAGCTCGCAGGGGGTCCTTCGCCGTCCTTTGCCCCTCCGGGGCGTCGGCGGCTCAGGATGACAGAGGCCTCCGAACCGCATCCTGAATCGCCGTCAACACCCGCGCCATGGCCCAGTCGATCAGCTCCGTCGAATCGTCGTCCACCCGTTCATCGAGCACCTCATCGTGCATCGGATGCATGACCGTGGCGCCGGCGATGCCGAGCGACGGATCTGGCATTCCGAGCGCATCCAGGCACTCGGTGAGGCGTACGCGCAGCATCCACCCGTCGGATCCGCCGCGGGCGATGTGCAGCAGGTGGAAGAGCACCTTCTGCAGTGGCGTCTCCGCGATCTGCTCCGTTCCGCCGCGATACCACTTCACTACCTCGGCGAGCGGGACGATTGTCGTGACTGCCGCGTACGCGAAAGCCGAGGCATCGAACGAGAGGTCGTTGATGCGGTACTCGCCGCCTGTGACCGTGATGGCGCCTCCGAAGGAGCCGGGCAGGGCGATGTTGAAGAGCAGAAACACGTCGTAGAAGAAGAGCTCGACGAATGACGGCACGTCGCGGGGCGCGAGGTGTCCGGAGTCGTCGATCACCTGCACGTCGATGCGAACGATATCGTGCGCCGAGGCAAGCGGCGTCCAGTCGGCCCGAACGCGCACGATGCCTCCCGGCGTCGTGTACACGCGCTCCTGCAGCGCGGTCGCTGCGATGCGCCACAGCTCGGCGGCGGCGTTCTCATCGCTATTCGTGAGCGGCGCATGGCGCGCAACCTCGGCGGTGAACCTGTATTCGCTCATGGTCGTTGTCTCCCGTCATCAGAATCGCACCGCACCGGTCCGCTCCCCGGATTCCTACAGCCTATCGTTCGCCACGCCGAGGCCTGCCCTCGGCGGGTGTGGCCGGATGCCGCTGGTTCCTCTACGAATCGTGGAGATCGCGGCGCGTCTACGTACGGGACGTGCCGACCACGATGCCGATCAGTCGAAAGCGCGATGAGTTCTCGTCAACGAGCATCGGCTCATGGTCGGGGTGCGCGCTCTTCAGGACGAGCTTGCGTCCACGGATGTCCAAGCGCTTCACGAGGATCATGTCGTCGACGGTACAGACGACGATGCGGCCGATCGCTTCGGCAATGTCATGCGTGCGGCGAACGTAGAGCAGGTCGCTGGGGAAGATGTTGTCGCCGATCATCGACTCGCCCTTCACGGAGAAGACCGCGTTGGCATGCAGTTGCTTGTACCGCGCCGGGATGCGCCGCCTGGGCTCCTCGAAAGCGTCAGGATAAAGCACGACCCCGGCGCTCGCCGCCACGGGATGAACAGCCTCCTGTTTGCTGCGCCCTTTTTTGCGAGGGGGGATCTCCAACGGCGTCCCGGCATGCTCATGCGTGGTCCGCTTGACGATCCATTCGCCAGTCTCACGCAGCCGCCCCAGCTCCTCGTTCGTCCAGAAAATCGTCGGATCGTCGACGATCGCGCTGAGCGGCTCGTCAATCGCGCGCGCGATGCCGAGGACAGTGAAGAAACCAGGATCCTCCGTGACTCCCGTCAGGATTTGGCTGAGGGCTCCGGCAGTCATCCCGACCTCCTCGGCCACCCAGGCGTGGGATTTGTTTTTCGCGTCGATCGCGGCACGTATTCGCTCGCCGAGCTTCATCGCTCCGACGGTACCGCCACCGAAGTGCTGACTGCCGAGGTGCTCTTCTGGTTGGCTGTAACGAATAGTCACTCTACGTATGGTAGACAAAAACGGAACTTAAAGGTTACTGCCATGAAACATTCCGTTCGTTCGTTGCTGCAATAACGTCGATAGAGCGTACGAAGCAACTCCGTTCCGCGACGCCATCGCCTCGGCATGTCGCAGCAGGGCGTCGAGGTAGTGGCGGCGGAGCAACTTGCCGCCGGCAATGACGGCGTCGGTTTTTCGTGTGTTGTGGATCGGCTAACGGTTCGGCGGTCAGCAGGACGGGGTCGGCGAGCTTGCCGGGCTCGATCGTGCCGAGGTCCTTCGGCGCATTGACACGGTGGCCGCGTTTCACGTTGCTGCAGGGAACTCGTTCGCGGAACCATATAACTCTGTCCGACGTCAACCAGAGCGGCGGGAGGCAGATCGAATCGTCGCTAAACTGCCTCCAGCAAACAAGTTAACTGCCTCCTGGAACAACCTAACTGCCACCGGGAACCATTTAACTGCCACCGGGAACCATTTAACTGCCTCCGGGGAGGCTATTAACTGCCTCCGGGAGGCTATTAACTGCCTCCGGAAGGCTATTAACTGCCTCTGGGAGGCTATTAACTTGCCTCCGGGAGGCTATTAACTGCCTCTGGGAGGCTATTAACTGCCTCTGGGAGGCTATTAACTTGCCTCCGGGAGGCTATTAACTGCCTCTGGGAGGCTATTAACTTGCCTCTGGGAGGCTATTAACTGCCTCCAGGAGGCTATTAACTGCCCCCCGGAGGCTATTAACTGCCCCCGGGAGGCTATTAACTGCCTCTGAACCGCGGCAAACCCACCGAAAATGGCAGATCGGGCGGCTTCTGCTGCGCTCTCTTAGGTTCCTGCAGTCCCACTCGGCCACGCCAGAGCCTCATGCAGCCCCGGCAGCACTTCTGCCAGCTCCTCTGTGTGCGACGACTCCCCATCCTCCAGCTCGCGCGTCAGCACGGCATCGACCGAGGTCCCGTCCCGACGGGCCGGCTCGCGCAGCACGTCGCGCTGATACCGCGGCACCCGCGCCCGCAGCTCGACCAGCCGGATGGCCTCCGGTAGCAGCCGCGGCGCATCGTCGCCGAGGGCATCTTCGATGATCCCCAGATCGCACCTCTGCATGGCCATCGCGATCATCCCCTCTTTGCTGAGCCGCTGCCCGAGTCGAAACGCCGCAGTCGTTCCCTCCTCTATTTCCGCCGTGAAGAGGCCAACGTTCGCACAAGGGTAGCGGCGATGTGTCGAGATATTGGGGGTCTGGTGGGGCGATGGCTACTCCTCTCGAGAGTGCGTATCTCATAGGATACGTTTGCATGACAACAACGGCCATTGACCTCGTTAAACTCTCGCCGCTTGGAGGCACTGATGAAGCTCGATACCCAGAAAATCGATCGCGCCGTGCTCGCTCTTCTTTACCTCGGCCTTCATGATGGAGCTCGAACGTGGAAGGGTTTCGATTGGGATGCCATGGACCGGCTTCACCAAAAGGGATACATCTCGGATCCTGTTGGGAAGGCGAAGTCAGTCCTGTTCACGGATGAGGGACTCGCGGAATCAGAGCGACTTCTCGACGAACTGTTTGGGATAAACCCGGGCGGCGCGTGATGTCTCTTCGAGAAAGGCGATTTGCGTGAGAGCGATTCGACGATGAAGAGAAGGTCGACCAGGCCTGCTGGACGCGATGAGTTGCGCACTGAGTACCGATTTGACTACTCGAAGTCGCGGCCGAATCGGTTCGCCGCACGCATGAAGCCGGATAGCAACGCGGTCGTACTCGATCCGGACGTAGCGGCTGTCTTCGGTTCGTCGGAGGCGGTCAACGGGTTGCTCCGGTCTGTGATCGCGGCCATTGTTTCGGCGCGAAGTGCGAAGAAGAAACGGGCGAGTTGATGATCACTCGAGTGAGCGGCCCGCCGCTTCTCGTGAAATCGCCACATCCTGCCGAATCGGCGGGCGAGACGCCCGCGGTCCCAGGGAGGAGGTGGCCGGGCCTCCTGTCGAAACGGCGCAGCTACCCCACCCTCACCGACTGCCCGTGGTGGAAGATGTTGTGCGGGTCCCATTCCGCTTTCACGTTCTGCAGGCGCGGGTAGTTCTCTAGGTAGTAGAGATGCTCCCAATCCTTGAGGTCCATGTCCGGGTAGTTCACGTAGCAGCCGTCCATGGTGCCGTCGGGGTGGGGGCCGCGGGGGCCGTACATGGCCGCGTAGAAGTCATTGATCCAGCGGAGGTTCTTTTCGGTCTCGGCCTCGGTGGTCCAGTAGGGTCTGGTATTGGAGTTTCAGGATCGATGACCGCTGCGGGACGGCGGTGGCATCCGAGGGGACGGCGTTGATGCGGCAGCCGTAGGAGTCGACCTGGAGGAGGGCTTGCGGGTTGGCGAAGCCGTCGCTCAGGAACTTCCACAGCGTGTCGATCTGCGGCTCAGGGAACGGCTCGCGCATGTAGGCGGACTTGTACTTGCCGCGCTGGTTCGGGCCGGAGGGGTCCAGCGTCTGCGTGGCGTAGAGCCAGGGCAGACGCTGGATTTCGTTTGTGCGCGTAGGCAAATGATGGCGGCCGACGGCATAAATCTGCGGCACAGGATTCGGCAGGCGGGCGTGGCTCATGAAGGCCACGAACTCGTCGAGCCGGTGCGGCTCGTCGCCGACGTACTGCGCGGTGAGCACGATCTGCGATGCGGTCTTGTGCGTGAGATGGAGCAGCCCGAAGAGACCGGCGTAGGGGCTGTCGATGCCGCTGTTCTCACGGAAGAAGGTTCCGTAGAGGGATACTAGCAGTGTGAACTGCTTCTCCGTGATGTCGCTCCAGTTCCAAGCCAGATTGACGAGGTAGGCCTCGCTGGGCGCGGGCGGCAGTTCCTTGAACCAGAACCGCGTGACGATGCCGAAGTTCCCGCCGCCTCCTCCCTGATTGGCCCACAGGAGATCCTTCTCCGGCGCCGTCCCATCGCGTCCCGCGATCACAACCTCGGCGCGGCGGTTCTTATCGACGCAGACGATCTCGACGGCGTCGAGCCAGTCGACGATCAGCCCGTATTTGCGCGACAGCAGTCCATATCCGCCGCCGGTGATGTGCCCGCCGGCGCCGACCGAGTAGCAGGAGCCGCCTGGGACGGCCTTACCGTACTCCTTGTAGAGGTTCCAGATGACATTCCAGAGAGTGGCCCCGGCCTCGACGCAGTACGCCTTGCGCTCGCCGTCGTAATAGACGCGCTTCATCGCGGCCATGTCGACGATGACTCCGCCGTCGTTGCCGACCGCGAAGTTCTCGTAGCAATGCCCGCCGCTGCGGACGGTGATGCGGAGGTTTTCATCGACCGCCTGCTGCACGGTGTTCCCAACCTGCTCGGTATCGCCGCAGACGGCGATGTACTTCGGCTTGCCGACCCAACGGAGATTGAATCCGCGGATGAGGGTGTCGTAACGGGGATCGTTCCTGTCGACGCGGCCGCCGGGGTAGGGTGAGCAATCCGTCATTCCGGAATGATAAACCCCTCACCCAGCACGCCGCACTCGGAGCTTCGAATCGCTCAGCACGACGAAGCATCCGGCCCACGACTCCACCTCCTGGCTGGCGAATACGTCTCGCAGCTTGGCGATGAGCGCCCGCCTGCCGGACCGCTTCAGGCGCACGAGGACGAAACCGGCATGCTCTCCCTGCGTGAACATACGCGCATCGCCGAAGCGGATGTCCTGTGTGATCAGAAGTCTGGCCGCGGATTGCGCGGCGCTCCAGACCTCGTCGTCAGGACGGCCTGAAAGGTTTTTGGAGTGAACGTCTTCAACGTCGTGACCGAGCGCTCGAAGCTCTGCCACCAGTTCGGTTGGGAGATTTTCATCGAGCAAGATGCGCATTCAGATCAGGGACGCCCGGCATGGGCAGATCTTCTTCCGCCGACGTTGCAGCGAAGACTATCACCGCCCTCAGATCCTCGATGGTCATGGCCGGAAAGCTGCCAAGAATCTCGTCATCGCTGGATCCCTCGGCCAGACTCGCCAGAATCGTCCGCAGCAGGACACGTGTGCCGCGGATGACCGGCTCGCCGCCGCAGATCTGAGGGTCTCTAACGATGTGGTCGTGGTAGTTCACGGAGCCTCGCGTTGATTGATACGGCAACTATTGCATGCATTGTTGGTGAAATTGGCAACAGAAATTGGGTCGACATCACAAAAGGAACGTATAGGAGTCATGATACCGCACCGGCATGCGAGCGGAGGATCTAGGGATTCGGGTCACGGCGGCGATCAAGGCCAGCGGAAAATCGCGCGCAGAGATCATCGCGGAAACAGGGATCAACAAGTCGGATCTGAGCAAGATCGAGAACGGGCATGCCGTTAATCTCAGCCGGAGACGCCTCGCGCTCCTGGCCAAAGCCACCGGAACCACCGTCGGCTACTTGCACGGCGATTTGATGGTGCTGTCACCTGAAGACCGCGAGGAACTGCTCCGTCACCGGAACTGGATCGACGGCAAGCTGCCGAAGATCGACGCGCGTGGAGAGCCGAACGCCATCCTCATCGCGTCCGCTGTCGATGCGCCGGTCAGATCGCGCAAGAGAATGGACATGATTGCCGACCGACCGGTGGTGTCACTCGACGTACCGAGCGCGTTCAAGCGCAGCGATGTGCAGCACGTCCTCCGCGCGAGGGGGGAATCGATGATCGGCGCAGGCATCATGAATGAAGACACTCTTTACGCAACGGCCGCCCCCGAAGAACCGCCAGTCGGAAACGTGATCGCATGCCGCCTCGGCGGAGAGATCTACGTAAAGCGCGTCGCCTCAGAAGAGGGGCATTTGCTCCTGCGCAGCGAGAATCCCGAATACTTGACGATCAGGGTCGACGAGGAAGCGGATCAGTTCGAGATGATCGGAGTCGTGATCGGGCGAATTGGTACGGTTGTCTGATCGAGCGCGCCTGCTTCCCGATTCCGGGGCATTAGAATCCCCCTCCCATGCCCGAGCCCTCCCCTACCCTAACCGCCCGCATCCGTGGGGAGCTTGCGCGCACGAAAGCGTTCAAGGCGATCGGCAAGCGGATCGAAGAGGAGCGGCTGGATGTCACCGGCGCGGCGGTAGAGGCACGGGCGCTAATCCTGGCGACGTTACAGGAGACCACGAACCGGCGCATCGCCATCGTCGTCCCCGGCGATGCGGCGATCGACGATTTTGAGGCTTCGCTGCGGTTGTTTCATTGGGAGGCGCGAGGTGTGTCGGCGTATCCGTCCCCGTCGTTGTCGCCGTATCAGGATCTGTCGCCGTCACTGGGCGTGGTGCGGAATGAGATCCGGGCGCTGGGGATGCTGATCGACAAAGCGATCGATGTGTTGCTCATACCGGCGCGGGCGTTGTTCTCACGGCTGCCGCGGCCGGAGGAGTTTGCCGGGCGGATCGTACGGCTGAGCGAAGGCGCTGAGCTGGACATGCGCCTCCTGCTGGAGCGGTTGGTTGAAAATGGCTTCGTGCGGACGGACCTGGTCGGCGAGGCGGGCGAGTTCGCTTTTCGCGGAGGGATTCTCGATCTCTTTCCGCCGAACACGGCCCGGCCGGTGCGCGTGGAGCTCTTCGGCGACACGATCGATTCGTTGCGTTGGTTCGAGGTGGAGACGCAGCGGTCGGAGGATGAGAGCGGGCCGGTGAGCATCCTGCCGATGACGCATTTCGCGGTCACGAAACCGATGCGAACGGCGCTGGCGCGGCGGCTGTCGCTCGATTTCATGGATCCGCTCTTCAAGCGCGACGTGGCCGACAAGATCGACCGCCTGAACGAGAACGGGACGTTTCCGGGGATCGAGCATTACGTGCCCGTGGCGGCGGAGACGGTGTCGTTTCTGGAGTACCTCGATCCCGGGGAGTGGATGTTCGCGCTCATCGAGCCAGACCAGATCACGACGAGTGTCGCCAAGTTCGAGTCGTTGCTGCGGAATGAGTACGACGCGGCGGCGGAGAAGGGGCGGGCGGTGTATCCGCCGGAGAAGTTGACGACGGCGGGTTCCGATGTGCTGGGGTTTCTGGACGCGGCGAGGCTGGCGTTCGGTGAGGTACACGTGGGGGCACCTGCTCGGCGGCGAGACGCCGCCGAGTCAGCCGGCGGGACGCCAGCGCTCCGGTCCGAGTTCGAAGAGCTGCGGTTGCGAGCTCCTCAGGTGGACCGCTACACCAATCGTCTTCCCGAGTTTACGAACGATGTGAAGCGGGGGCATGGCGACGGCCGGCGGCAGGTGTTCTTTGCCGCGACCAAAGGCGGGCGGGAGAAGGTCGAGCGGCTGTTGAAGGAGTTCGACGTGCCGTTCGTTGCCGAGAGCGACGAGCTCCAGGCCGAGATCGTCATCGCCTCCGGGGCTCTGCCGCGCGGGTTCGACTTCGAGGAGTTGAACCTTACCGTTTACTCGGAGTGGGACCTCTTCGAGCCGCCGACTTCGACGCGCGTCGGCGGGAAGAAGCGGGCATCCGAGGCTTTCGTCACTGATCTGCGCGACCTCAAGGTGGGCGACTACATCGTTCACGTCGATCACGGCGTAGGGCGGTTCCAGGGACTGCAGCGCATCCCGTTCGGGCCGAACGAGCGCGAGGTGATGGAGATCGAGTACTCCGGCGGCGGGAAGCTGCTGATGCCGATGGAGAACCTCAATCTCATCCAGAAGTTCTCCGGCGGCGCCGACACACAGCCGAAGCTCGACCGGCTGGGCGGTACTGCCTGGGCGCGCACGAAGGCCTCGGTCAAGAAGGCGATGCGCGACATGGCCGACGAGCTGCTGAAGCTCTACGCCACGCGGCAGATGGTGCAGGGGCACGCCTTCTCGAAGGATTCGCCGTGGCAGTTCGAGTTCGAGGATGCCTTCGAGTTCGACGAAACCGAGGATCAGGAGTCGGCCATCAACGATGTCAAGTCGGACATGGAATCGCGCAAGCCGATGGACCGGCTGCTGTGCGGCGACGTCGGATACGGCAAAACCGAGGTAGCCATGCGGGCGGCGTTCAAATCGGTCATGGATGGCAAGCAGGTGGTCGTCCTCGCGCCGACCACCGTCCTGGCCTACCAGCACTACCGCACGTTCATGCGACGCTTCGCCTCGTTCCCCGTCACGATCGAGCTGCTGACGCGTTACTACTCGGCCAAAGAGCAGAAGGCGATTCTGGCGAAGCTGGAAACCGGCGAGATCGACGTCATCATCGGCACGCACCGCGTCCTTTCGAAGGACATCAAGCTCAAGGACGTCGGACTCCTCGTCATCGACGAAGAGCAGCGCTTCGGCGTCGGGCAGAAGGAGAAGCTGAAGCAGCTCAAGAAGGCCATCGACGTGCTCTCGATGTCGGCCACGCCGATCCCGCGCACGCTGCACATGTCGCTGGTCGGCATCCGCGATATCTCGGTGATCGAGACGCCGCCCAAGGACCGCCTGGCCATCCAGACCGCCGTCGTTCCGTTCACCGACGACTTCATCCGCGAGGCCATCGAGTTCGAGACCGGGCGCGGCGGGCAGACGTTCTTCGTCCACAACCGCGTCGAGTCGATCTACGCGATGAAGGAGTATCTGGAGAAGCTCGTTCCCGGCCTCAAGGTCATCGTCGGGCACGGGCAGATGGAGGAGCGGGAGCTGGAGCGGGCCATGCTGGCGTTCATCCAGCGCGAGTATGACCTGCTGCTGGCGACGACGATCATCGAGAACGGCATCGACATCCCGGCCTGCAACACGATCCTCATCAACCACGCCGAGCGCTTCGGCCTGTCGCAGCTCTATCAGCTCCGCGGCCGCGTGGGCCGCAGCGACCGGCTGGCGTTCTGCTATCTGCTGGTGCCGAGCGACAAGGTGCTGGCATCAGACGCGCGCAAGCGCCTCGCCGCGATTCAGGAGTTCTCCGACCTAGGCGCGGGCTTCCGGATCGCCGCGAAGGATCTGGAGATCCGCGGCGCCGGCAACATTCTCGGCGGCGAGCAGTCCGGCCAGATCGCCGCGGTCGGCTTCGAGATGTATACGCGCCTGCTGGAAGAGACGATCCGCGAGATGAAGGGTGAGCGCATCGAGGAGGAGGTGGAGACCTCGATGAACCTCGGCGTCGACATCTACATCCCGAAGGACTACATCAGCGACGAGAACCTGCGTATGACGTTCTACAAGAAAGTGGCCTCGGCATCGACCGACGACCGGCTCGACGAGATCCGCAACGAGCTCCGCGACCGTTTCGGCGCGCTGCCGGCCAACGTCGAGAACCTCCTCCGCTTCGTGCAGGTCAAACGGTTCGCGCAACAGATGGGCGTCATTTCCATCGTCCGCGAAGGGGCTCGCGCCGTCGTGAAGCTGACGGCGCAGGCGAAGGTCGATCCGAACAAGCTGCTGGTGCTCATCCAGCAGGACCCGCAAATGAAGTTCTCGCCTAACGGCGTCCTGACTTTCCCGCTCAAAGTGCAGGGACCGGAAGTGATCGACGCCATCGAGGCAACGCTGCGGCTCATCGCGGCGTAGGTGCGCTGCGCGCGTTGTCGGTTGTCGGTTATCTGCGCGCTGCGGCGCGCGTGGTCATTGCCTTTTGATCACGCGGGCGCCAAACGGCGCACCGCGCTTCGCCGCGTTGTCGTACGAACAATCACTGACAACGCGGCGGAGCCGCAGACAACCGACAACGCGCGAAGCGCAGACAACGCGGCGAAGCCGCAACATCAATACCCGATCGTCGTCAGATCGTCGGGCGTCAGATTCGCCGAGGCGAGCGACACCCAGCCGTCGCCGGTGATGTTATCGGTGCTGCTGGCGTAACCGACCCAGGTCACCAGGTTGGCGCCAGTGTCGTCCGTGACTGCAAAATCGATCTGCAGGGCGCCGTAATCGCCGGCGGGGACGGCTTGCTGAATCATTCCGAATGCTTTCACGGTGAGGGTCAGCGAATTGGTCATCTTCTCGCCGATGAAGGTCACCTTGAAAACGTGATCGCTCGAATCGACATTGACGATGCCGAAGTTCGTGCGGAACCCGGCATCCTGCCGCAATCCGAGGGAAATGCCCTCGTCGACGAGCTGCGCCGAGAAGAAGTCGGGATCGACCGCATCGAATGGCTGCGACACCGTGCCGGTCGAACCGGGCTGGTTGGTGTAGATGCGTGAGAAACCGTCGATGGCGCCGTTCTGATCGATGTCTGTGCCCGTGTACGGGATGAAGAGGAGCGTGCCGAGGCTGTTCGACAATCCGAGGCCGTTGACGATGAAGTCCTGGACCGTGACAAAGGAGTTCGGCTGCAGCGTGATCGTCTTGTAGTTCGCCGGATTCAGCGAATTCGTCGTTCCCTGCACCCAGAGTCCGGCCAGCACCTGCTCCGGCGTGGCACCATAGTTGACGAGCGTTACATCGGAACGAAAGAAGGTCCCGCCTCCTCCGGCTACGCTGCCGGCCGCGGGGATCACCAATGCGCGCGTGGATACGGAGTCAACGAGGGCGGAGGCGTGCACTCCCGTACGCGACGCGGTCCGATGGGCAACGACGCCTGCTTTCCACTCCGCGAGCAGGCGCGCGGGCAGATCGCCGCTGACCGGCGTGATCACCAGCGTAGCGGGGTCGACGGCTGTCATCCGCGCGAGGCGCGAAGGATTGCGGGCGTAGATGGGAAGAGACAAGGCAAAAAGCGTGAAAACCAAGGCTACTTTCCTCATGACTGGAACACCTCCGAGGGCTTGTATTCTGATCTCGTGCCGGTCGCGGAGCAAACGCGAATCGGCTACACTTCGCCCGCCCCGTGCGCCGCCTCGCCGCCCTCGCTACCGTGCTCATCGCGGTCGCTGCCTGTCATCGAACGCCGTCGGTCCCACCCGACGTCATCGCCCGCGTCGGCGAACGGATGGTCACGCTCGGCGATTTCAAGCGCTACCTCGACCGTAATACGGGCACCGACCTTGCCCAGATGGGCCCCGAAGTGGCTACCGCCATGACGGACCAGTATCTCGAGGAGGTCGTCCTTTCCGAGTACGCGGCCGGACACGGCGTGGAGATCCCCGCGGAAAAGATCGCCTCGTCGGTGCGCAACGACGCCGGTGCCACGGTCATCGAGAAACGGGACGAGCTGCGCCGTCAGAAACTTATCGGTGACATGTCCGAGGAAATCGCCATGCCGACCGACGCCGACGTCCGCACCTACTACGAACAGCACCCCAACGAGTTTCGGAGCGGAGAAGAGCTGCACGTCAAACAGATCCTGGTCCACGACGAGGCTGTGGCCGAGGAGATCGCGAAGAAACTCCACGCGGGCGCGTCATTCGAAGAGCTATCGAGCCAATACTCCCTCGCGCCGAACGCGAAAAAGGGCGGCGAGATCGGCTACGTCAGCCGGGGTGAGCTCCCGAAGATGTTCGAGGACGAGATCTTCGCCCTCAAACCGGGCAGCGTCAGCGGCGTCATCCGTACCGACGCCAGCTTCCATATTTTCAAGGTCGGGGACCGGCGCGCGCCCGGTGTCATCGACATGCAGACCGCCGCGCCGGTCATCCGCGAGCGGCTGAAGGACGACGCCATCCGAGAGCGAATGGCCCAGCTCACCGCCCGGGCCCGATCGGAGCTCCCGGTGGCCGTCCTCACCAAGCGCCTCCCTTTTAAGTACACGGGAGGCTTCCCGAAGTCGGAAAACGAATAAACCGGCCTGAAACCGTCGTTGTCCGTCCGTACAGCACCCGCGATCACCAATCTACGTCAAAGAGAAGACACGCATGAAGAAAACGATTCTCGCACTCGCCTTAACCGCTTCGGCAACCACGCTCTCTGCAGCCCAGCTCCTGGAGGCGATCGTCATCCGCGTCGGCGACCGCATCGTCACCAGGACGCAGTACGCGCGCCGGCTCAAGGACGGTTTTGCCGAAATCGATCAGAGCTCCAGCGTACCTGCCGATGTGGCAACAAAGAAAGCGGAGCTGCGCAAGAACCTGGCGAACGACCTCATCGCCGAGCTGCTCATCAAGGATCGCGCGGACCGCCTGGGTCTCTCGGTTGCCAGCGACGAGCTGAAGGAAGCGATGAGCCGCCTCAAAGAGCAGTACGGCATCAAGACCGACGCCGAATTCGAAGACTCGCTCCGCAAGTCCGGGATGACCCGCGCCGACATGGAAGTGCGCCTCCGCGACACGATCCTGATGAATAAGGTCTTCGCCAAGGAGCTGCGCCAGCGTGAAGACCTCTCCGACAAAGAGTTGCGGGAGCGTTATGACCGCGAGAAGGAGCGCTACCGCCTTCCCGAGCGCGCCCGGCTGCGCGAGATCGTCGTGCTCAGGCCCGACGATCCGTCGAAGGTCGAGGCGGCGCGTAAGCGCGCCACGGAGCTTGCGACGAAGGGCCGCACCGACGATTTCGCCAAGCTGGCCATGGCTTCCTCCGACGCCGGCACGAAAGACAAAGGCGGCGACCTCGGCGAGGTGGCCCGCGGCGAGCTGCTCCCCGATCTCGACAAAGCAGTCTTCAACGCCACCGCCGGTACGGTGCTCGGCCCGCTCGAGTCCAAGTCAGGCTGGCACATCCTGAAGGTGGAAGCCCGCCTGCCCTCCGAGGTGCCGGCGTTCGAGTCGGTCAAAGACCGCCTGCGCAAGGACGCCAGCGAGGACGCATGGCAGCGCGATTACAAGGCCTACATTGATCGCCTGCGCAAAGACGCGTTCATCCAGATCAACGAACAGAATATCCCGTCGACATAGGCGGGACGGCTTGCCCCGGCGAATGCGGGTCGGACTCTCCAGTCCGAGCTGCGTCGCCTGTTCTACAAGCGGTAGCCGGTTGCACAAGAATTTGTGCCCTCGGACAACCCGACATCCCCCGAATGCGTAGAGTTTGGGCGGGTTGATCACCGTGCGCGTTAACCTTCGCGCATGCACGAACTGATTGCGGACATGCCGGTTGACGAGCGCCCTCGCGAGCGGATGCTGATGCACGGCGCTGACTCTCTTTCCAATGCGGAGCTGGTGGCGGTGCTCCTTGGGTCCGGCGTACCCGGGAAAAACGCCATCGAGCTCGCCCGCGAGCTGATCCGTGATGGATTCGCCTCGCTGGCGCAATATGACGCTGCCCAGCTCGCAAAACTGTGTGGCATCGGCACGGCGAAAGCGACGCGCGTCATGGCCGCGTTCGAGGTGGCACGCCGCCTGGCCAGCCACAAGCCCGAAGATCCTCCCGACTTCGACACGAACATCTTCGGCCGCGCACTCATCGCCCGTTGCGCGTCCATGAATCAAGAGCGGCTCGGCGGGTTGTTCCTCGACTCGCGCAACCGCGTCCTTCGCGAGCGCGAGCTCATCTACGTCGGGTCCATCGCCAGCGCCCTCGTCTCAACTCGCGACGTCATCCGCTTCGCCCTCGACGCCAACGCGATCGGCGTCGTCCTGTACCACAACCACCCCTCAGGCGACCCCGCACCGTCGGCGCACGATATCTCCTACACAAAACGAATTCGCGATTCGCTGAAGTTGATCGACATCAAACTCGTCGATCACCTCATCGCCGGGAGACATGGCTTCACGTCGATGGAGCGGAAAGGGATGATCTAACCGGCCACGAGCGCAGGCTTACGCATGGGGGCCGACCGTTCGGCGTAGACGGGCGTGAACCATCCGTACCGGTCGGGGATCACCCCGGCGATGTAGTCGAAGAATTCCTTCTGAATTCGCTCCGTGACCGGTCCACGGTGACCGTTGCCGACCGGGACCCGGTCGATGCTGCGAATCGGCGTCACCTCGGCGGCCGTGCCGGTGAAGAAGACTTCGTCGGCGACGTACAACAGCTCGCGTGGAATCAACGACTCGATGACGTCGAAACCGAGATCGCGGGCGATCTTGAGGACGCTCGCACGCGTGATACCGGCCAGGATCGAGGCACCGAGCGGCGGCGTCATGATCTTTCCGTCTCGGACGACGAATACGTTCTCGCCCGAGCCTTCGCTCACATATCCGTTGACGTCGAGAGCGATTCCCTCGGCGTAGCCGTCCGCGGCCGCCTCCTGGCGGATCAGGATGGAGTTCATGTAGTTGCCGGTCGCCTTCGCCAGCGCCGGGAACGTATTCGGCGCCATGCGGTTCCAGGAGGAGACGCGAACGTCGACACCCTGCTCGATCGCTTCGGGGCCGAGATATTTGCCCCAGTGCCAGGCCGCGACGACGATATCGACCGGGCAGGCCGCTGGGTAAACGCCGAGAGAGTGAAAGCCGCGATAGACGACGGGCCGGAGATAGCAGTCCTCGAAATCGTTGGCGGCGACGACGTCAACGCATACCTTCTTGAACTCGTCAGGCGTGTACGGAATCTCCATCCGATAGATGCGGCAACTGTCGTAGAGCCGCCGGATGTGATCGTCGAGGCGGAAGATGGCCGGCCCCTGGTTGCGCGTGTCGTAGCAGCGGATCCCTTCGAAGAGGCCCGAGCCGTAATGGAGGGCGTGGGTGAGGACGTGAATTTTAGCGTCGACGAAGTCGACGAAGCGCCCGTTCATCCAGATTTTCTTTACTTCCTCGAACGGCATCGGAGCCTCCTGATCGGGTGGCAGCGGTGGACGGGCAACGGCAGCGCGCGTCGGGTTTAATTTTGCCGGAGTATAGGGTCCGGCGTTTCGGCAAGTCAAAAGGAAACGGCAGGCGCGGCTATGCCAACACTAACAGCGTCATCATGACGATGAGGTAAATGTTTGATGCCATGAAGAGCCGCCGGGCGCGGACGGGTGTGCGGGAGGCGAGGAAGGAGAAGCTGGCGATGGTCAGAGCTGACCCGGCGATGACCGCGCCGGCGAGATAGATGAAGGTGGCCAGGCCGAAAAGCGGCGGGAGAACGCTGACGGCCAGAAGGGCGAAGCTGTAGAAGACCGCATGCCGAGCCGTGGCCTGGCCGTCCTGGTCGCGCACGGCCAGCATGGCGAAGCCGCCGCGGGCGTAGTCGTCGCGGTACATCCAACTGATGGCCATGAAGTGCGGGAGCTGCCAGAAGAAGAGGATGGCGAAGATGATCCAGCCCCCTGCGCCGAGGGAGCCGGTCGCGGCCGTCCACCCCATCAACGGGGGAATCGCGCCCGGAATCGCACCGATGATCGTACAGATGGTCGAGACGCGTTTCAGTGGTGTGTAGATGAAGATGTAGCTCGTGAGCGTGAATGCTCCGAGCCCGGCGGTGAGCCAATTCACGGCCAGGCCGAGGTATGCGGTGCCGATCACGGCGATGGCGACCGAGAACAGAAGAGCGGCGCGAGGCGAAATGCGTCCGTCGGGCAGCGGCCGGAGCCGCGTGCGGCGCATCTTTCCGTCGTACTCCCGCTCCACGTACTGATTGAGCGCGTTCGTACCGGCCGCAACGAGCGCTGTGCCGGCCAGTGTGTTGATCAGGAGCGCCCAATCGACGTGCGGCGCGGCGAAGAGATAACCGGCCGCGGTCGTGATCAGGACCATCAACACGATGCGCGACTTCGACAATTCGAGATAATCGCGCGAGACGCTGGCAAACCCCGCCGGCCGCTCGAGAGCGAGCACGCCGCTCATGCGGTAACCTCGCTCGCGAGAAGCGTCACGGAACGCTGGCGGCGTGTCCGCCATCCGATCGTACGTGCCGTCAGCGCGGTGATGAGCGACAGACCGAGCGTCGCCGCGCCCGTCATCACGTGTACGCTCGTGATGACCGGATGCTTGCCGCTCCAGACAACATAGCCGCCCAGCACGATCTGAATCGCTACCAACGTCACCAGCACGTTCGAGAGCTGGCGGAGCGGGTGGAGCGGCTCGAAACGCCGCAGACGGATGGCTGTGTAGATCACCAGGGCCGCGACGCAAACACCGCCCACGCGGTGCGCGAAATTCACGGCCACTCCGAGGCTTGTAAACGCGGGCACGACAGACCCGAACGACAGTGGGAAATCAGGAATTGCGAGCCCGGCGCCGAGGTGGCGCATCGTTGCGCCGATGAGGATTTGCGTATACGTTACGACGACGAGCAGTGACGTGAGTCCGATCGGAGCGTCGCCCTTCTCCATCGCCCGCGACGTGCGGAACCAGGTCGACGTGAAGAAAGCGATGGAGGCGTTGAGGCAGAAGAAGATCTCGGCAAGCGCGGCGTGCGCGATGGAGACGGAATGCGGCAGGAGCAACAGCACCGTCACGCCGCCAAGGACTCCCTGCGCGATGACCGCGCCGACCGAGCACCAGCCCAGGATGCGCGCCACGCGTTTCGGCTCGCGCAGTTGCAGCCAGATCGCCTGAATCACGGTCAGCAGGCCGACGCTGGCAGCGATCATCCGATGCCCGTGCTCGTAAAAGATCCCGCCGACCATCGGCGGCATCACCATTCCGTAGGAGAGCGGCCAGTCCGGAACGGCCAAGCCCGAGCCGGTCGAGGTGACCATCGCTCCCGCGAAGATGAGGAAAAGCGTCGAACCGGCCACAAACTTCGTGAAACGCCGCAGCCACACCGGGGTCACGTCGGAATGCCTCAATGCCTCGGGCGACGCTTCGAAAGAAGGTTTCATTTCCTAGGAGCCGATACTCGTTTGCGCCGGCGGCGCGGCCGCCAGCCACTTCTTGAACGAATCTTTCGAGTGAACGAACATCTGCCCGCGCATCCGGTAGTGCCCCAGACCGCAGAGCTGCGCGCAGGCGATCTCCCACTTGTCGCTCTCCGCATTGGTCTCGTTCGTCAGGACGGGAGTGAAGTGGATCGAGATCTCCATGCCCGGAATGGCGTCTGTTTCGACGCGCATGACCGGCAGCTTGAAACTGTGAATGACGTCTTTCGAGGTGACGTGAATGATCACCGGCCGGTTGACCTCGAGATGAAGGTCGTTGAGCGTGACGATATCGTCCTTCGCGTGAGGGTCGGTCAGATCGAGCCCGAGAGGGTTCGATGAGGTGACGAGCTTGACGTCGCGCCTGCCGAAGACTCCGTCCGGTCCCGGATACTGAACGTTCCAGGCGAACTGCTCGGCCACGACCCGGATCTCCAAGGGGTTTGCGGAGGCCGGCGGCACTTGCGTCCACCGGGACCACATCGGAATGGAGAAGCCGACCAGGAGGATGACCTCGATGACAGCCACGCCGGCCTCGGTGTATGTGGAGAAGTGACTCTGAACGCCGTGGTAGCTCGCTTTCGGATTCCGTTTGGCGTTGTAGCGCCACAGCGTATAGACGAAGAAGAGGCCCCACCCGATGAACAACACGAGCATCAGCCAATGCACATTCGCACTGAGACGATCCAGGCCGGGACCATGTGCCGAGGCGTCCACCGGCATGAACTGCGCGAGAAATTTTTCCATGACGATTCCCTTTCGGCGCTCCTTAGTGCGCCGCTCCTCCCTCGATCACGCGGAACGACTCCCGCAGCCTTCGCAGCTCTTTGGCGCGACGCCAGAAGCTCCAGAACATGGCCACGAATCCGACCTGCACGAAGCCGATCACGCCGAGAAGAAAGACGATGGCGTTATTCGAGCTCTTGGTCATCGGTGAATTCGGCGCACCATAACAGACCGGGCAGGCGGACAGGATCGCCGGAACCAGCAGCAGCGCGATGACCATCACAACGAATCGGCCGCGGCGGGTCATGGGAGCTCCTTAAGCTTGTGAAACACGCGCTTTCCGTACCATACCAGCGACGCGCCGCCGGCCAAACCAAAGACGGCCATCCATACCCCGAGCGCGCTTCGCGACGCCATGAACTCGCGCACACCCCACACCGCCACATACAGCGTCAGAGCGACGGACACCGTAATGAAAACGATATGGAAGACGCGCAGTGACATTTACGATCCGAACGGGTTGGCGTGATGACTGACCGGCAACGTCATCAGGAAGATGAAAAAGACAACCGTGAGAATGAGCACGCCGTAGATGACCTTCTTCTCCGACAGCAGGTGCATGAAGAAGCCGGCCACCAGAAAGCCTTTGATCGAGGCGATGATCAGGGCAACGATGATCGCCGTATGAACAGGCAGCTTCAGTCCATAACAAGCGCCGACCGTCACGGCGGTCAGTACGGCGAGCCCGATGAAGACCGTAATGTAGACCCGCATTTCCGAGCGGATCTGCTCCGGGCTGTGGTGATGAGCATTGGGATCACCCACGCCTGCGTGCTCGTGCACGTCGACGCCTGGCTCCACTGCGGCTGCTGGATCGGTCACGTCGTGCTCCTCCTACATGAGGTACAAAACAGGGAAAAGGAAAATCCAGACGAGGTCGACGAAATGCCAGTAGAGGCCGACGACCTCGATCCGGTTGGTGTAGCGCTCCGGATCGTGCGCCCACATCTTTGCGCCCGGTCCGAGGAAATAGAGAAAGACGATCACGCCGCCGATGATGTGCAGACCGTGCAATCCCGTCATCGTGAAGTAGATGGCAAAGAAGTTGTTCGTCTTCGGGAAGTTATGCTCGCGAAACTCGTGGCCGTACTCGAACGCCTTGTTGACGAGGAAGATCAGGGCGCAGAGGATCGTCGCAGAAATGTAGATGCGGCCCCATTTGAGATTTCCCAGGCGCAGCTGAGACCATGCCATGACGACCGTGACGCTCGATACGATGAGGATGAACGTGTTGAACGTGGCCAACGGGACGTTGAGCATCTCGTATCCGCGCGGCCATGTATCGGCGCCGGTGCGCAGGAGGATCAACGACGAGAAGAGCGCGCCGAACAACATGACCTCGGAGGCCAGAAACAGCCAGATGCCGAGCTTGGCGTTGTAAACGCCCGTGTCCGGACGCGGATGAACGTTGTACGGGATCTCCAGCTCTGCGTGACCGACTGAAGCGTGTGCGTCCATCAATTCTCCCTCATCGCCACTGCCGTTGACGGCAGCAGGCTGCCGCCGCGAGGCGCGGGCGCGGGCGCCGCTGGCATGTGCTGCGGAATGAACTCGGCGGCCTCGCCGGGAACGTTGTATTCATAAGGTCCGCGGTAGACGACCGGCAGAACCTCGAAGTTGCCGTGAGCCAGCGGAGGCGACGTCGTGGCCGCCCACTCCATCGTCGTCGATTCCCACGGGTTCGAGCCGAGCCCCTCGTCACGGTGACCGAGCGCGGCGGCAATTGCGTTGTAGAAGAAGTTGATCACGAAGGGCACCTGAGCGGCCAGCAGGCCGATCGCGCAAACGGACATGAACGGATTCGTCTGCGCCGCGATCTGCTTCGCGTGCGCATATTGCATTCCACCGTCATAAAGGCGCCGCGACACGCCGGCCAGACCCTGCGCGAACATCGGGAAGAAGATGCCGTTGATGCAGACGAACGAGACCCAGAAGTGGACGCGCCCCCAGAAGTCATTGAGCTTGCGTCCGGTCGCCTTCGGAAACCAGTAGTAGATCCCGCCGAACATGGCGAAGATCGTCCCCGGCGCGACGACATAGTGGAAGTGGCCGATGACGTAGTACGTGTCGTGCAGATGGATGTCGGCGGCGGCCAGGCCGAGCGGCAGTCCGGTCAGGCCGCCGATTCCGAACATCGGCAGGAAGGCCAGCGCGAACAACATCGGCGTCGTAAATCGTATCGAGCCGCCCCATAGAGAAATGAAGAGCGAGCTCAGAATGATCACCGACGGGATGGAGATGATCATCGTCGTCGTCTGGAAGAAGGCGCTGATCGTCGTTCCCATGCCCGTCAGGAACATGTGGTGTGCCCACACGACGAAGGACATGAACCCGAGGAAGACGGTGGCGAATACCATCGACTTGTAGCCCCAAAGCGGCTTGCGCGTGCCGTTCGCGATGATCTCCGCCACGATTCCCATCGCGGGGAGAATGAGAACATAGACCTCGGGGTGCGCCAGGAACCAGAAGAGGTGCTGCCACAGCAGCGGATTCCCACCGCCCGCATTCGTGAGCGCCTGCCCGCTGACGACAAGGCCGCTCGGCAGGAAGAAGCTCGTGCCGGCCACACGGTCCATGAGCTGCAACACCGCGGCCGCCTCGAGCGGCGGAAAGGCCAGCAACAGCAGGAACGACGTGACGAACTGCGCGTGTACGAAGAAGGGGAAGCGCATGTACGACAGCCCCTTCGCGCGCAATTGAATGATCGTCACGATGAAGTTGACAGACCCCAGCAGTGACGACGTGATGAGAAAGACCATCCCGACCAGCCACCAGGTCTGCCCTTGCGAGGCGATGACCGAAAGCGGCGGATAGGACGTCCAGCCCGACTGTGCCGTACCGCCGGGAGCGAGGAAGCTGGCCAGCATGATCAATCCGCCCGGCGCATAGCACCAGTAACTGATCATGTTGAGCTTCGGGAAGGCCATGTCGGGGGCACCGATCTGCAGCGGAACGAGGTAATTGCCGAATGCGCCGACGGCCAGCGGCACGATGCCGAGGAAGATCATGATCGTTCCGTGCATCGCGCCGAGCTGGTTGTAGGCCTCGGGAAGGAGCACTCCGCCCGGCGCACGCGACTCGCCGAGCAGCTTCATGACGCTGAATGCATGTCCCGGCCAGCCGAGCTGCAACCGCATCAGGATCATCAGACAGAACCCGAGCATCAGGAACAGCAACGCCGTGAAGCCGTACTGGATACCGATCCACTTGTGGTCCGTCGAGAAAACGTAGCGGCGGATCCACGGCAGGTGATGCCCGCCATGCGCGCCGCCCTCTTCATCTTTCATGACGCGCAACGCTTCGCGGAGCGCCTTGTGCGCTTCGTCCGCGTACATCCATTGCGAGCCCACCCGGATCTGTCGTCTCAATGCCATGTTCTTAGCTCTTAGCTGTTAGCTGTTCGCTTTTCGTGACGGACTCTTCGATGCTCTCTCGCAGCTAGCGATCGCCCCCTCAAGAGCTGACAGCTAAGAGCTAAGAGCTTCTTCACGTTATCCCTTGAAAGTGAAATTCAACGCCTTGGATTCTTTCGCGCCCACGGTGACCTTCTGCTCCTGCTGCCCATACTTCTCATGCCACGCCACGACTGTGTACTGGCCGGGCGGCAGGTTGGAGATCGTAAACGAGCCATTTGCCTGCGAAACCGAATAGAACGGATGAGGCATGACAGCCATGTACGACTTCATCCATCCGTGGACGTCGCACTTGACCTTGAACGGCGTCATCTCGGGCTTGTCAAATGTCTTGTTCGAGACCATCCCCTGCACGGGCTGGCCTTCATTGAACTGCGAATTGACGACCGGGAGAGCGTGGATATTGTGCAGCGTGGCGTCATCGTTCTTGATCTGCAACTGCTGACCGACCATCACGGCGTTGACGTGCGGATAGTACCGGCAGCCCTTCTGATCGATGGTCGCCGGCGTGGACGGCGGCGGGAAATTGCCCTTGATGTCTTTGATGTAGACGAAGACGTTGGCCAGCTCGCCGGCCGGTCCGGTGACCACGTCCTCCTCGGTGGCGGGAGCGCTGGCGTGCTGCGACTGGCAGTACGGGTCGGCAGACATCTGGATGTTGGTCATCTTCGGCGCCGTCCCTTCGAACTTGACCAAACCCGTGAGTGTGGCGGCGTCGGCCGACACCGCCGGTGCGGCGGGTGCCGTGGCCGCAGGCGCGCCGGATGCGGTGCTCGCCGCGGTCGTGGCCGTCGTCTGCGTTTCGTCATCCTCTCCCTGGTCTTCCTTCGAAGCCTCTTTACCCTTGCCGCAGGCGATCGAGAGAACGAGGGTGCTGGCGAACAACAGCGATACGAATTTCTTCATGGTCATCAATCTATCTCCTGTATGTCTAACGTCCAGGTCCGCTCGCCGCCGGCACGGCGCGCTGGTTGCGCGTCGATTTCGCCGCGGGCGCCGCGGGCGGAGGCAGCGAGGGTTGCGGCATTGCGATCGCCGGCACGTCACCGTCCGGCGAAGCCGGCCGCATCTGTGTAATGCCGATGCTCCAGATGTAGTCGCGCAGATAGTCAGTCAGCGTCACCACATCGCCCATGGAGCGCTTCAGTTCCTTCTCGTTGTTTCCGAACAGCGGCAGAAGCGTGGCCTTGAACTGCGCAAACTGCGGCGAATCGATGGCCATCGCCAGCGGCGATTGGAACCCGCCTGTCGCCGCGTCGCGCGGGAAGTTCGCCGGCATCCGCGTTCCCGGGATCATCTCGTTCGGACGGCGGATCCAGTCCGGGACCCAGTCGTGACGCAGGCGCAACCGCGCCAGCGTGAGATTCGGAGCCAGAGACGTGGTGTCAGCGGTATTCGGCACCGGCGGATTCTCCGGGTTCACCGGCGTCGTGACATGGCACTGGGCACAGCGAAGCATCGTGAATACCTGCTTGCCGATGGCAGCGTTCTGCGGCGAGGGATTCATCCCGCGCGTCGTATCGAACTGCTCTCCCTTGCCCGCTTCCGCGAAGAAGGTGACGAGGGTATTGGCTTCCTGGTCGGTGAAGTGGAACGTCGGCATCCGCACGCTCAACCAGGGCCGGATCTTCATCACCGTCGGATCTTTGAGGAAGTTGAAGAGGAACGGCGACTGCGCGCGCGCACCCTCGGGAGAGAGATCCGGCGGCAGGAAGTTCGCGTCGGCGATGGTCGATGCGATGGCGCGTCCGCGCCCATCGACGACGTGACAGGCGCGGCAGTTGTGCTGCGAGACGCGTTTGCGCCCTTCTTCGATCAGGCGCGTGCGTGCGTCGAGTCCGGCCATGCGGTTCTCGGCGACTTTCTCCTTGGTGAGACCGACCACGACCATGGCGATGCGACGCGCTTCCTCCGGAGTGAGGTGGAAGTTCGGCATCTTCAGCTTGTCGTTGTAAACCTTCGTACGGCGGTCGTCGTAGATGCGCGGATTGCGCAGCTTGTTGTAGACCCACGATGGCACGGTGTGGATGACGTGCTCCGTGGCGCCGTCCTCGTTCTTCCACTGCTGATCGGTCATGAAACCAAAATCGAAGAGATGCAGAGCCTTCGATCCTTCGACCGTCAGCTCGGTCCCGATCGGCTTGAGTCCCTCGAAGCCCTTGATGTTGTGACAGGAATAGCAGCCGTACTTTTCAATGGACCGCTGTCCGAGATAGACGAGCTGTTCCTGCGAAGACATCGACCGAAGCTTCATCTCGGCGTCGCGATCGCTCAGCGTGTTGATCAGATAGCCCTTGGCCAGATCATGAACGGCCCGCGCGTCCGCCGGGCGGATGGGCGTGTTCATGAAGCCAGGTTTCTGCATCGTGAGCAGATATGCCGTCACGTCAGACGCTTCCTGATCCGTGAGACGCAGCGACGGCATCGGAGCCTCGGCGTAGTAGGCCTTCGGGTTCTTTACCCAGTTATAGATCCAGGCCGCGTTCGTCTTCGTTCCCACACCGGTGAAATTGAATCCGTAGTTGCGCTCCAGCGGGAAGTCGTCGCGCCTGGCCAGGCGGAGCTGGCCGGTCTTCTCGTCTTTCACCTGTTCGGTGTCGACGTGGCAGCCCATGCAGCCGACGCTGCCGACGATCTGCTTGCCGCGGGCGGCATCACCGGCGCCTGGCGGCGACCACACACGATGCGTGGACTTGTCGAACAGATAGCTGACGATGGCGTGGATCTCGGCGTCCTGGAGCTTGATGTTCTGAGCGCGTTCCTGAGGCGGCACGACGCTCGGATCGATGATGTTCCGCTGATAGAAGAACGACGGCATGCGCGTCGTGGAGCGGAAGTTGTGCGGATCGCTGATCCAGCGGAAGGCCCACTCGGGCGTGGTCTTCTCGGCGATGCCTCCGAGATCAGGACCGGGCTTGCGAAGATCGCTGAAGCGCCAGTTATTGATCTTGTGGCAGGCATAGCACCCGTAAAGCTCGACGGTCTGCGTCGCCCTGGTGATGTCTTCACCGCGGTCGACTCCCATCTGCGCCGAATGGCATTTGATACAGCCGGCCTCGTAGTAGTGCCGGGGATACATCGGCGTCTCGATGAACTCGTTCTCTTCGTAACCCCAGTGCCGCTGTTTGAAATCGCTCGTCCACGGAAAGAACCCGAGAGTCCACCACGCGGTCCCGGCCCAGCGATGCTCCATCCTGGGGCTGGCCGGCGTGTGTCCGGCGCGGCCGAATTCGGTGGCCCGGTCCTGGCCGCGATGACAAACGGTGCAGCCGTACTCGAGAAGCGGATGTGCCGAGGCGGAGCCGACGTACAGATCGAGCTTCGGATGCGTACGCCACGGATTGAGCGTGTCGTTCGGCGCATCCTGAATCCGCTTGAGCTGTGCGATCCGATCCTGAGTCTCCTTCCGCTTCTCCTGCGGGATCTGATACGCGTCGAGACTTTGCTGCAGTTCCTGGGACAGTCGCGCCGCTTCCGCCTTCGACTCCCAACCGGGGGTGTCGATCGCGCGGTGGCAGGTCTGGCAACGGTCGACGCGCGGAACGTTCATGTAGTTCATGTCGATCGACAGATCGTTCAGAACGACCTGATCGATCTTGATGACCGGATTGACGAAGTCGAGCAGCGGCTGGCTGAGGATCCAGTTTGTGCTGAACTCGTCCATGTCGACGGCGGTCAACTGCTTGTTCAGCAGGTCCACCGAGGCCGTCAGCAGTTTCTTCTGATCCTCGGCGTCCTTGATTTTCTTCAGCCATTGATCGACGTTCGCCTTGGCGGCATCCCGTTTGCGGGTCGATTCCTGCAGGGCAAGCTGCAACTCGGCGAGACGCTTCGACTGCCGGTCATACTCGGCCTGCTGCTGCGCCGCGTCGGCGCGGTGCTGTACCACCGACGCTTCGGCGATGTAGCGCTGAGCGTCGAGGTTCGCCTTGGCGAAGCGATAGTCCTGGTCGGCCCGGTAGTGGTCGCCCTCTTCCGCGTCGAGAAGCTTCTGCGCGGAGAGGTACTGGTCGCGATGGTGAGCCAGCTCGATGCTGCCTTTCTGATCCTGCGCGTCGAGGTCGGCGAGCTGCTTGGCGTTCTCCGCGGCTTTCGCGCTCTGCATCTCCTGAACGATGCGCTCCTGCTGCATGCGCAGGAATTCGAGCTGGAACCACTTCCACCCTCGGATGTAGTCGTAACCGACGATGAGCCCCGTCACCCCGAGGAGAACGATACTCGACAGGGCGAAGATCAGATTCAGCCTGCGAATCGAGTAGTTATGCGGAATCGGCTCTTGTGGTTTCATGGGTTACGAGGAGTCCTCAAACGTTGAAGAAGATCTCCTGGATGTGCAGGATGTATTTCAGGTTGAACAGCCAGCGCAGCACCATCTTGATCGGCAGCGACATCATGATCAGGAAGAGGTATGCGCCGACGTAATACCGCGCCGCCCCCATCTTCAGATAGAAGCGGCGGAACGGCCCGATCGCCATCAGCGGCGGCAGACCGAGGTATCCGCCGATCAGCCCGAGCCCGAAGATCTCACGGATGATCCAGAGCTTGGGCAGCGACGTGCCGAGCACCTTCACCCACATCAACTCCGAGAGATCGACGTTCACCAGCGGGACGAGCTTGTTCGGATCCCAGAACTCGTAGGGCCCAAAGAAGTTCCAGTTCGGTCCACGGAGAAACGTGCCGGTAATGATCAGGAATGACCACAGCACGAGGAATCCGTAGAGGAAGACGCCGATCTCCCACTTCCGCTCGCGGAAGGAGTAGTAGCCGTTGCCCTTCGGATTCGTATCGATGTACGGGATGGCCATGAGGCCGACGATGATCAGCGTCGGCAGTACGACGCCGGCCAGCCAGGGATCGAAGTAGACGAGCATTTCCTGCAGGCCGAGGAAGTACCAGGGGGCCTTGGCGGGATTGGGAGACGACGTCGGATTGGCGGCCTCTTCCAGCGGTGCGCGCAGAACGACCGACCAGACGATCATCACGATCGTCAGGAGGATCATGCAGAGCATTTCGGTGTAGACGAGGTCGGGCCAGGTGAAGAGCTTTTCATCCGACTCGGTCTTCTCCCAGGGAATACCGCCCACGACGATCTGCGTGTCGTTGAGATACGCCTTGCGCAGCGCCACCCAGGTGAAAAAACCGAGGAGGAAGATCATGGCTACGATGGGAACGTTGTCGGGCTTCGCGGCGATGAGGAAGAAGTTCGGATCGAGCATCGACAAACCGAATGCAAGCGCTCCGAAGACGAAGAGTTGAAGGCCGATCTTCGTATCCCACAGCCGTCCGCCGAGCCGCGCCAGCACGAAGAGAATCAGGAAATAGGCAACGCCGAGATAGAGCAGCGGCGCGATGAAGATCCCGGCGATCAGGAGAGCGGCGCCGAAGCCGAGAAAGGCGAAGCCGCCCGCCGACTTGATTCGTCCGCCGAGGAGATTGAAATAGATGATGAGCGCAAAAATCGACGTCAGCAGCAGGAACGAGATCGAACCTGCCGACAATACGTTGACGAAATCCTTGATGAAGACCATCAGCGTGTGGCCTCCAGGCTACGGGAGTCGGGAGCCGGGCGTTGGGGGTCGGAGAACGACGGTCGCGTCGGAGTGAGCTCCGACACCCGACTCCCGACTCCCGACTCCCGACTAAACGACAGGCAAGGCGCGTTCATAGCGGACCCGAGATGCCTCCGTCTTTTCGAACTCGCCAGAAGTGAATGGCCATCAGGAAGCCGGCCGCCAACGGAATGACCACGCAGTGCAGAACATAGAACCGCAGCAGCGTGGCGGCCCCGATGGACCGCCCGCCTATGAGCGCGAAGCGGGCATCATCGCCCGCATGAATAAGTCGTATGTCTCCCAGCTTCACCAGGCCCGACATCGGACCCTCGTTACCGGCGCCGGGTGAGGCGCGCGCCATCGAGGAACCGACCGTGATCGCCCAGATCGCGAGCTGATCCCACGGCAGCAGGTATCCGGTGAACGAAAGCAGCAGCGTCAGCACGAGCAGGATGACGCCGACGTTCCAGTTGAACTCGCGGGGCGGTTTGTATGACCCGGTCATGAAGACGCGGAACATGTGCAGCCAGACGGCGATGACCATGGCGTGCGCGCCCCAGCGGTGCATCTCGCGCATGATCCCGAACGGAGCCTGCTCGCGCAGATCCATGATGTCCGTGAAGGCGTACTCGATCGTCGGCCGGTAGTAGAACATCAGCAGCAGGCCGGTAACCGTTTCGACGAGGAAGAGAAAGAACGACGTCCCGCCCATGCACCATGTGTAGCTCATGCGCACGCCCGAGCGGCGCACCTTGACGGGATGCAGATGGAGGATCAGCGAGCCCAGGACGGCCAGGACGCGTTTGCGGTTGGTATTGGGGATGCCGACCCGGAAGACCGACTTCCAGATCTGCGAATTGACGATACCGTCCTGGAGTTCTCGTAGATTCGCCATTCTTCCTCTTGGGAGTGGGGTGTGGGGAGTGGGGTGGAAGTGGGAACCAACTGGCTTCCCACACCCCACTCCCCACTCCCCACACCCCGCCCTCACATCTTGATAAACGCCTCGGGGTCAGTCCACTCCCCACGCTCCTGGTGAAACTGCTTCGATTTGTCTACGACGATCTGGCCGTCGGCGACATCGATGAAGATCTTGGCCCGCTCGAGAGGCCGCGGAGTCGGTCCCTCGAAGTTGATACCGGACTTGTAGTAGCCGCTGCCGTGGCAGGGGCACTTGAACTTGTTCTGCGTTGGAAGCCAGTTCGGCGTGCAGCCGAGATGCGTGCAGACCGTGATGAGCGCATACATGATCTCTTCGGTGCGGACGATCCAGATGCCGAACTTGTCTTTCCAGCGCTCGTCGACTTCTCCGATCGCGTAGTCGGAGGGCAGGCCGGCCTTGAACTTCTGCACCGGCTCGAATAGGACGTTCGGGAAGAGGAAACGCCCGAGGATGCTGGTCAGTCCACCGAGAGCGGCGGCCAGAGCGACCCACGCTGAGGTCAGAACGACTGGGAAACTGCGCCGTGTGATCTCGCCTTGTTCGCGGATATCAGCAGCAGCGCTCCCCGCGAGGGGAGTCTTCGGAACCATTTGATATGGCGTGATTTCGTCAGACATCCAGGGTTGTGAAGGTGCCGAAAAGAGCCCGCTCCGGCGCGGGCGTAAATATCCGCTTTTCGACAACCGCTGTCAACGAAAAAGGTGACCGGAGAGGGGGAAGTTTTGCGTGATTTCTGAACGCTTTTGTGCTCACGCCGTCTCGCGGTTGCGCGGTCTCGGAGTCTCGCGGGGTGTCACCCACGCTGTCATCCTGAGGCTGCCGCAGCCGCGGTAGGAATGTTGATGCTTGCTCCAATCTCGTCCCGCGGCGGAGGACGCCGAAGGACCCCCAGCGAGCTTGCATCGGGAAGTACCACCACCCGACCCGGCAAGCTCGCGGGGGGTCCTTCGGCGTCCTCCGCCGCGACGTATGGTTTAGGCAAACATCCAACATTTCTGGCGCGGCTGCGGCAGCCTCAGGATGACAGGTCGGGGGTCACCGCGAAACCGCGAGACCGCGAGACCCGGCAACCTCAGCCACCGCCTGCTTCGCCGCGGCGCGGACGCGCAGACTGGGATCGCTGGAGGCGATTCGCTGGAGGTCGGGGGCGGCGTCGCGGCCGGCCAGCGTTGCGTATGCCGACATCGCCACGATCATGGCGTCTTCCTTCTGGTCCTCACGCATCGTGGCGACACGGTTCAGCCGCGACCGGTCGAGGATCTCGCGCAGCGGGGCGAGGGCGCGTTTGTCGCCCAGCCGGGCCAGACCGATCGCCGCGTTCCAGCGAACGTCAGGTGCCTCTTCCTGCAGGCCATTGACCAGCGCCGGCACGGCGCTGGCGTCGCCGATCGCGCCGAGCGTGTAGTACGCCGTGGCGCGGACATCTTTATCGTCGTCCGAGGTGGCTTTGGCAATGCGCGGGATGGAGGCAGGATCGCGCAACTCGCCGAGAGCCATCAGGGTAAAGATGCGGTTGTCGACGTCGCGATCGTTGAGACCATCCAGCAGGACCGGTGTGGCACGCCGGTCGCCGAGCGTACCGAGCACCATGCCGAGGTAACGGCGGATGCGCGGGTCGTCGCTCTTCGAGTTGGCGTACAGCGTGGAGATGTCGCGCTCGAGGTTGGGGTACCGCTTGGCCTCCCCACGCTTGAGCGATTTCGAGAGTTGATACGCCGCCTGCCACCGCTCGTGCGAGCTCCCGGAACGAATGGCGTTGATGTAGTCAGGAATGGTCTGCTCGTCGGTGGCCAGCTTCCCGAACACGAAGAAGATCAGGACGGCGATGAGAACGACGCCGAGTGGGAAGACGACAAACTGGAAAAGGATGGTCTTCGAGGACTCTTTGGGGAGGTCGGCGGACGCGGGGGTCGGGAGTCGGGGGTCGGGGGTCGGAGATGAATCCGGAACACTCTGACTCAGTTGTTGGTGCCTGGACAAATCAGTCGGACGTTGATCCTTCTCCCACTCCCCACTCCCCACCCCCCACTCCCCACTCACCGTCCCGTACCCATGACCACGAAATCAGGCAGGTATCCCTTGAGCTGCGTTGGGGCGTCGGGGACGACGATGGCGTCCTTGTCGCAGACCGACTCGCAGAGCCGGCAGGCCACACACTTCTTCTCGTCGACGAAGGCGATCTTGTAGTGGTTGGCCACCGTCTCGTCGTTCGGGTCGATCATCTTGATGCACTCGAACGGGCAGATGTCGACGCAGAACTCGCATCCCGTGCAGAGCTCCTTGATGACCTCGGCTTTCGGGATCTCTTTCGGCTTGACGCGCGGGATGAACTCGCCGTGCTGGTTCTGAATGGCGTCGACCGGACAGTAGATACCGCAGACGGAGCAGTCGATGCAGCGTTCCGGGTGGATGTAGTACATGCCGCGGGCCGCGCCCCAGATCGTGTTGGTGGGGCACTTGACTTCGCAGACGCTGCAACCAATGCACTTGTCGGTGATGAAGTGAGGCATGGCGGGCGAGTTTACCTTACCAGTGCAACCATCGCACGGTCGTTGAGGAAGATCGGTTTGATGACTCGGTGTTGGCGCGAAAGGATACCGAGCTCCGGTGCGCCGCGTTCACCGATCCAATAGAACGCGCCAGACGGAGCCGGAACTCCCGGCCGCGGCAGCGCCCGCCATCCGGGATGCTCGGCCTGCTCCGGCGGATACGCGGCGACCTTCGGGTGACCGTTCATCAGCGTCTCGAGATAGCAGTATCCCGATGCGACGACCGTCTGGTTTACCGGGATGTTGCCCGCGACCCAGATCGCGGCCTGACGATACGGATCGGGCGGGCGATGCAGGTGATCGATGATCCCGAGCGCACTCCAGATGGCGCCGATGGCAATCAGCGCGGTCGTCAGCGCCAGCCGGAAACGATTGTGCCGCAGCGATTCGGCCAGCCAGAGAGCCAGCGGCACGGCCAGGACCGCCTCGAACCGCATCGGGACGTAGACGCGCAACATGACCGCGAGAACGACCGGCACGAGCACCATCACCATGTAGCGATTCACGCGCACGGATAGTGCGAAAGCTACCGCTCCGATGATGGCCAGAGCCATCGGCGGGCGGACGAAGAGCGCATCCGGCCAGCTCAACGACATCCACGCCCTCGCCTCCGGAGGCTGATGCAACGCCAGCCAGAATGCCGGCAGATAGAGGATGACTGCAAGCGCCAGCGACGACGAGCGCAAGTAGCGCCAGCGAACGTAGCGCCGGCGGCCCGCCGGCTGGACCGCCGCCGGCTCGGCGGCGGGACCGAGAAGTAGAATCGGAAACAACAACACCCCGTAGTAATGACTGTACGCCGCCGCCACCAGCGCCAACGCCGCAACGACCGGCCGCTCGTCATCGATCGCCAGCACGGCGATCGTCACGAACATCGCGCACAGCGCGTACGCGCGCGCGTCGACCGCGAAGAGGATGGCCGGAGGGAAGACGGCCAGCAGAATCGCGGCGAGCATCGACGGCGTCCCGGTTCCCGACCGCAGAATCAGAACGATCGAGACTGCCGCAAAGACAAGCGACAAGACGCGGGTCGCCACGACCGACGGATCACCGAGCAGGTGGACGACGAAGTAGTACAACGGTGGTCCGGAATCGTGCTGCAACGCAGCGAGGATCCCCGCGAACGACTTGCCGGCGATCCATCGCGTGAACAGCTCGTCAAAGAATGTGTCGCGAACGAGGAGAAGAGGAAGGCGAGTACCCAGAAAGATCGCGCTGATCAGGATCGAAGGATGAAGGATGAAGGATGAAGGATGAGCCTCTGCCCCTTCATCCTTCATCCTTCAGCCTTCATCCTTTCACTCACACCGCCAGCAGCTCCGAGATCGTCTTGATCAGATGCGACGACTGGATGGGCTTCGAGATGTACGCGTTCGCGCCGAGGGCCAGTCCGCGCTCACGGTCCTCCTCGGCGCCTTCTGTCGTGATGATGACGATCGGAATGTTGCGGAGCTGCGCGTTCTGGCGCACCAGCGAGACGAGCTTGAGCCCGTCCATGACCGGCATGTTGATGTCGGTCAGGATCAGGTCGATCTTCTCGGGACCGGAGAGTTTCTTGAGGGCATCGACGCCGTCGACCGCCTCGATGATCTTCGCGTTCTTGAACCGCTTGAGCGAGAACGAGATCAGTTGTCGCATGGTCGGCGAGTCTTCGACGACCAGGAAATTGGCATTCTCCAGTGGCACTATCGGGCCCTCACGATGTGGTCGTCAGAAGGTCGAGGAAGCTCTGAATCGTGTTCAGCTTCCTCTCCGACTGCGAGTAAAGTTTTGACGAGAAGATCGCCGTGGCGGCGTGCGCGGCTAGCAAGGAGAAGAGCTCGTAGTCGACGGCCGAGAACGAGTCCTTCTGCTGCAGCAGCCTGTAGATGACGACCAGGCCGATGACGTGCTCCTTGATCTTCAGCGGCACGGCGGCCAGCGGCTTCTCCAGCGTGATCTTGCCGCCGTTTTCCATGTCCTGGTTGATGTAGTAGCTCTCGCCGGTCTTGGCCACGCTGCCGAGGACGCCGTCGCCGAGGCGGGTCGAGAGCGTCTCGATACCGGGCATGACGTCCTCCCCCTCGGAGGCGATCGTCTTCAGCTCGTTCGTCTTCTCGTCGAGCAGCAGAATGGCGAACGATTCCGCGCCGATGAGGTTGATGACGATCTCCTGCACGATCTGGATGACCTCGCGGAAGTCGAGCGTGGAGTGAAGCTGGTAACTGGCGACGTAGAGGTTGGCGAGGTTGTTGTTCTGCTCTTCCACCTCGATGTAGCGGCTGGCGAAGTCTTTGTTCTCTTCCTCGACTTCCTTGTATCGCTGCGCGATGCGGCGGTTCTCGTCAGTGAGCTGCTGCACCTCGGTGCGCAGACGCTGCACCTCATCGTTGAAGCCGGCCGTGGCCTCCGTCTCGAGAGAGGCCATGCGATAGCGGAGCCGCTGGTTTTCACGCAGCAACTCCTCGGTGAACTCCTTACCCTTGTTGAACAGCTCGAGAAACTTCTCTGCTTTTTCTTCAGTCATGGGGACGCGCTCTCGGACGGACGACGGAGGAGAGTAGCACATGACTTGAGGGATGGGAGTAGGGAGTCGGGGGACGGGAGTGCGAGTACGAAAAAGGCGATAACTCCGGCTCCGGAACCTCGCCTTCCGACCAGCCTGAAACAAAGCCGGCTAGCGGCCACCTCGTTCGGGGCGGCGGCTAGCGGCTCGCCACGGCGAGCGCTACAATGAGAGCAATAAATCCACGACGACGGAAGCGATCCGGTCATAGATCGCATCACCAGCAAGGGCACGTGAAGAGTGCGGAGCCGTGAACACGAGCATGCGCTTTCGGAGCATGGTTACCAGTCGATCGCCGAAAGCGTTCGGCGTCGTCGGAGACGCGCTGACGATTTCATACCAGCCGCGCCCGAACAATTCGATCGCTCGGTCCGAGCTCTCGGCGGGTATCGTGACCGACCTCGCTGACCCGAAATTGGAGGCACGCCAACCCAGGCGGCCGCGCCGGATAGCACGGCCACGAGCTGCGATGGCGAGCACTGCAATGTTCTTCGTTCCCTTTCCTAATTCAGCGGCCCGGCAGCAACGTCTCTACCAGCGTCGACGCCGCCATGGCCTTCTGCGCCGCCGCGGCGTCCATCGAGGAGAGCTTCGCGTCTTCCCGCAGCTTCGTGATGTCGAGCCGCAGGTAGGTCACGGTTCCAGCCGGAAGGTCGAAGTCTTGCGCCGTGGCATTCCCTTCCAGGAGGACCCGGTGTCGGCCCGGCTCGAGGTCGACGACCGAGAACTGCTCGCCAGCGAGCGTGCAGACCTTGCGACCGTCGATGAGGACGTTGTACGGGAGCGCACCATAGATCCCCGACATGTCATCGATCACGTAGATGCGAGCGGCGTTAGAATCCTGGGCGCCGAGAGGGAGTAAGGTCATCGGGGATGGGCATGCAAGCAGCACCGCGGCAGAGACCGATAAAAGTGCATTGATGGTTAGTCTCATGGATACCTACTCCGAGGCCGCCAGGTAGGCGCATCTGCAGATTGGGATGGCCTCTTCGATCTCACGCTCTTCATCGTCGGTGATGAAGATCGTTCGCTCCTCATGAATCGGCAGGAGTGGTGCGCGGTCGATGTCGAACACCTTGCTGTCGAGCAGGGCGCACTCCTCGCAGACCTGATCATCGCGCGAGCTCGATATCTCAACGCGAAGGATTCCTTCATTGCGCATCTGGGCGAGTTTCTGGCGGCCGTACTCGAGATGGAATTTCCGCTCGGCAGCAGTGGGGTGGCCGGGCATGACTCACTCCGCCCAGGGCGATTCGGGGATGTCGCGGCTACAGAACCGGCAGACCCTCGCCGCCCTTTTCACGCTCTCGGCGCAGTATGGGCAGGCGCGGCGGTCGTCGTCAGCATCGCTCTCTGGCCGTTGTTGGGCGACCAGGACGCGCATTTGCTCAGCGTGGTGTTGGTTCTCTTCGATCCGTCGCAGCCGTCCCTTCTCAACCAGCGCCGCAATCACGCCTACAGGCCCAAGCACGACGCCAGCGACGGCGCCAAGACCCTCTTTGTTGTACGGGCTCAAAATCATCGCTCCGATGATCGCGCAGATAACGTTAAGGATGAGAAGTTCTGTCATCGAAATTGAACCCGATCACTCACAATCCTGCACCTACCTACCGTGAACCCACAGCCGTCAGATGTTCGTCAACGAATGTCATCCTGACGGTCGCCGATCCGATCTTATACGTCCACACCTCTTCAACGTGACCGCCTTCGATCAGTGATCGATCGACGCCGTCGCCTTCGCGACCGAGAGCGGCCCTCACTTCGGCTGGTGTAGAACCCATTGGCATTGACTTCGCGACGAGGAGCTTCGCCGCGTCATCTGGCGAGAGGGGTGCCGGCGGTGGGTCGGGCGGCGGGTGCGGCGCTGTGCGCTGACGTGGCCCGGCGTCCGAACGGTTGACGACCTGCCACCCGTAATCCAGCACCATGCACTTTTTGATTTCGTCGTATATGATGAAGGGGTTGCCGCGAGATCCCCAATTCGCCGCGACCTGCGCCGCCTGGTTCTCGCAGGCGTGATAATCGTGGTCGTAGTCCGCTGGACCCTTCGTCGGATGCGTGAACGATGTCGGCGCGCAACCGAGAGCAAACACGAGCACAAGCAGCGGCAGTGGTGAACCGCCCTTCGGAGCGGGCCGCCGATTGCCGACCTGCGCGACTTCGGTTACGGCTTCGGCAAGCTCGGGTCGTCCGTCGGCACGATGTGCCGGACGATCCGCTGAACGAGTTGCGACCAAGTGCCGGAGCTTCCGCGCGACGGCGCTGCTGAGACGGACGACGCGATGACGAGAACCACAGCCAGAGATACTGCCAGACGAGTCTTCTTCATCAACCCTGCATGCCGCCAATGATGGCGGAAGTTGAAGGGTGCCCTCGTTTCCAGTTGAGTCTTTGGCGAGCATTTCCCTACCTCCTGAAGCCGCGAGGCGGCCGAAATTTTGTTGATGGGTACGCTCTGGAGTCACCGATGGAGTGACGAAGATGCCCGATATGATCTGCGTCGATGCTCCGCGACGGCGCGTCGCAAGCGCGCGAGAGCAACCGAGGCCTGCTCAGCCAGGCCGTAAGAATGAGCTTCCCGCAGGAGTTCTGCACATCGGTCGGCAGCTTCTTCCATTCGGGATCGAGCTGAACGAGGTTTTCTACGATCTCGAACGAGGCGTCGATCGCGTTGCGCCACATCGCCAGCGCTTCGGATTCATTCGCCGCATACCTAAGCATCCCCAACCCGTCGTCCATTTCACCGGCGAGGGTCTTGAGTCTCGCGATGCCTGCGTAGCACTGTTCGGGCATGGAGATACCTAAAGACAACATTCCATGGTGATTGTGGGTGATGAACCGTCGAACCTGTCTTAGGAGTGCTCCGGCGCGACGAATACACACCCCCAGAGGCAAAGATTGCGCAAGGGGTCAGACGCTGACTCAGTGAGCTGCCGCCGGGCTTCAGTAACGGCCTGAGCCCTCACCCCGTACACAGCCGCTGAATGGCCCGAGGGATCTCGCCTAACGGCAGGACCTGATCGATGCACCCTGTCTTGATGGCCTCGTTGGGCATGCCGAAGATGATGGCGGTCTGTGCCGACTCGGCGATCGTCCGGCCGCCGCGCTCGCGGACGCGGCGGATGGCCTGGGCGCCGTCGTCGCCCATTCCGGTCATGATGATGGCCACGAGCCGCTCGCCGCATGCTTCGCTGGCGGAGATGATGAGCCGGTCGACCGACGGTGCGTAGAGGTCGGCGGCCTTCGCTCGAAAGATCCGTAGCTGGAGCGCCTCCCCGGAGCGGCGCACTTCCATTTGCATCCCGCCGGGAGCGACGTAGACGGTGCCGTTCTCGATCACCTCACCGTCATCGCCCTCTTTCACCATGTAGGTGGTGAGTTTGTTGACGCGCTCCGCGAAGAGACGCGTAAATGCCTGCGGCATGTGCTGCGCCACGACGATGGGAAGCGGCAGCATCGGCAGGTTCTGAAGGACGTGCTGCAGCGCCGGCGGGCCGCCCGTGGAGCAGCCGATGGCGACGAGCTCGACTCCACCCTCGCAGGCCGCGGGCTGCTCGGATTCGATCGGCGGGGCGTCCTCTTCCTCGGTGATGCGCCGGCGCAGGTTCTCCATCCGGATGTCTGCCACCTGCAGCACTTTGGCGACCAGGTCGCGCTCGATCTCCTCGAGCCGCGGCGAGACGCGCCCACCCGGCTTGCCGATGAAGTCGACCGCGCCGAGGTCGAGAGCCTTGAAGACGCTCTTGTCACTTGACCGCGAAGAGACCGCGATCACCGCCGTAGGCAGGTTGGCCATGAGCCAGCGCAGGAAGGCGAAGCCGTCCATGACCGGCATCTCCAGGTCGAGCGTGATCACGTCCGGCTTGTGCTTCAAGACCTGCTTGATGCCATCCTCGCCGTTCACGGCCGTGGCCACGACCTTGATCTTGGGAGACGACTCCAGCATCCGCGAGATCGTCACGCGGTTGTAGGCAGAGTCGTCGATGACGAGTGCACGAAGGGGGCGGGCGGGCGAGGTCAAGCGAGGGCCATTCTATCGATGAACGATGGCGACACATGTGACTGATGGTCTCCTCACCGGAAGTGCGCGAATCGGATGAGAACCCCGGCGGTTCTCGCGTGGCCGGGCTCGCTGGACGGCCGGCCCTCATGGTTCCCGGACGAGAGACCCCATCTCTCTTGCATAGGACCCACGGGTCTCTTGCTTGGAACCAACGAGTAGCTTGCTTAGTACCCACGAGTAGCTTGCTTGGTACCCACGAGTACCTTGCTTAGTACCCACGAGTACCTTGCTTAGTACCCACGAGTACCTTGCTTGGTACCCACGAGTACCTTGCTTGGTACCCACGAGTACCTTGCTTAGTACCCACGAGTAGCTTGCTTAGTACCCACGAGTAGCTTGCTTGGCACCCACGAGTAGCTTGCTTGGTACCCGCGAGTACCTTGCTTAGTACCCACGAGTATCTTGCTTAGTACCCACGAGTACCTTGCTTAGTACCCACGAGTACCTTGCTTAGTACCCACGAGTACCTTGCTTAGTACCCACGAGTACCTTGCTTAGTACCCACATGTACTTATTCAGGACCCATGAGCTCTTTCGTAGGACTCGGGAGTCCTTTTTCGCCGAGCGCAAGACTCCACCGACAACGCCACGAAGTCTCTACCCGTCAAACACTTGCGTGTTTTATGCTGAGCAGATGGCGGTCGGACAAAGGAGAATCTTCATGAAACGCCTCGTCATCACGCTGTTCATGGTCTTCCTGGCCATGCCTCTCGCTGCTGAAGTGGCGGAGCAGCACCTCGTCCGGCTGGCCGAGTCGTTCCGCATGGCCGAGGTGCTCGGCCCACGGGTCTGGCCCGGCTTCAGCGCGGCGGACAGTCCGGTCATCCTCATCGACGGCAAGAGCGAGTACCTCCTAAACAGCAAGAACAAGCCGGAAGGCTTCACCGCGACCGAGCAGACGTTCCGCGGCAGGACGGTCTTCTCCCGCCCGGCCGTCTTCCCACCGGGACTTCAGGCGAGCTTCCCGGCCATCGGCCGTCCGGCGGTGGTCATCGGCACGCCGGAGGGAACAGAGACCAAGCCCGCCATCTGGACGATCATCGTGCTGCACGAGCTCTTTCATGTCTACGCGTTCGCCCATGGCGAGAACGACAAAGTGGCGGCGCTGGCCATCGGTCCGGAGAACGACGGGCGATGGCAGTTGACCTATCCGTTTCCGTACACCGATCTGCGCGTCCGCCGGGCCATGCATGTGGCCGGTCACGATCTCTACCACTGCATCGAGGGCAACACGGACCTGCCGTATGAAACCAACATCGCCGACGAGTCCGTCCGCACGTTCGGCGACCTGCTCGACGCGTTGTTCCCGGATACGAAGAACCACGCCTACATGAAGTTCGTGGTCACGAAGGAAGGGGTTGCGCGCTACTTCGAATACCGCATCGCCGAGTTGGCCGCTCGCGATTACAAGCCCAGCGCCGAGTATTCAGCGCTCGACGGCGCGGACGCGTTCACGAACGCTTGGGAGACCTACTACAAGGCCATGCCGCTCCAGATCAAGAACCTCGGCAACGTTTCGCAGTCGCGCGGCGAGTTCTACAACTTCGGCTTGGGCATGGCCCTCGTTCTCGACGGCATCGATCCCGCGTGGCAGAAGAAGTACTTCGATGCCGGCGTGTGGCTGGACGACTTGCTCCACGACTTTGCGCAGCAGGTGAAGACGGCTCACCTCTGATACACCATGTCGTTCTTCAGATGCCGCAGCTTGAACTGCGTCGACAGGGAGATGAGCGACTCGCTGTGGCCGAGGAGCAGGAAGCCGGCTTCGGTGAGGCGGTGGTAGAAGTTCGAGACCACCACCCTCTTGGATACATCGTCGAAATAGATGATGACGTTGCGGCAGAAGATCACGTCGAGGTGGCCGAGGAGCGAGACGCGGGCCTCGTCGTAGAGGTTCAGACGGCCGAACGAGACACGGTTGCGGATGTCGTCGTGGATGCGCCAGGAGCCGTCGTCGTTGCGGGTGAAGTACTTGTCTCGCAGCGGCGTGTCGGTGGCACGGAAGGCGCTCTCGCGATAGTGGCCGCGGCGCGCTTTGGCCAGCACTTGCTGGTTGATGTCGCTGGCAAAGATCTCGAACACGGCGTGATCGTAGTAACCCGCCTCGGACAGAAGCATGGCAATCGAGTACGGCTCCTCGCCCGATGAGCATCCGGCCGACCAGATGCGGACCTTCTTCACCGTCTTGCGCTCGAGGATCTCCGGGACGATCTCCTCGGAGAATGCCGCCAGTTGCGCCGGCTCGCGGAAGAAGTAGGTCTCGTTCGTGGTGACGAGGTCGTAGATCTGGTCGAACTCGGCCTCGGCGCGCGGGTCGTACTGCAGGAAGTAGAAGTACTTCTGGAACGAGTCGAAGTTCAGCTCCCGAGCTCTCGGCGACAGGCGCTTCTGCAGCAGGTACTTCGACGTATCGGCGAACCACATCCCCGTCCTCTTGTAGATCTGATCCCGCATCAGCCGGAACACGTCGTCGGGCAGATCGAGATGATGGTTCAGAGACAGGTTGAATGTGGACATTGCGCAGTCGATTAGTGGATTCGTGGATTCGTGGTTTGTAGATCAAAGCCAACGAACCCGGGCCTCTGATCTACGACTCCACTCATCTACTCATCTACTAATCCACTACCCTTTCATCATTGCTGAAGCTACCGGCTACTGGTCACCCACTACCCTTTCATTGCCTGCAAAATCGCCGCGATCACCACCTCGCGCCGGCTGTCTGCCGTGCGCCAGGCCTCCTCCAGAAGATCGCGGTAAAGCTGTTTGTGTCGGACAAAGAGGTCGGAGACCTCATCGAGGATGGCGGTGTTCTCGAGCGCCCGGAACAGATACGGAAACGAGGCGCGGTCGGGCAGCTTGTCGAGCGCCAGGACGGCCGACTGCTGGACGTATGTGTCAGGGTCCTGCAACGCCGCGAAGAGCGCCGGCAGCGCGGTACGGTCGCCGCGAACAGCGACAGCCGTGACCGCCGCGGCGCGAATGCGCCAGTCGTCATCAGTCGTCGCGAACATCAGGTAGTCGAAGACCTCCTCGCCCGGCACGCGGCCGAGGGAGAGGATGGCCGCGCGGCGGACCTCCAGGTCAGACTCGTGAGCGCAGTTGAAGAGCACGTCCTTCACCCGCTGATCGCCCGACTTGCCGAGCGCTTCGATGGCGGCGATGCGAACCGGCGGGAGGTCGTGAGCGAGATGGTGCATGAGCGGCTGGAGCGCATCGGGGTGGCGGTACTCGCCAAGCGCCTGCGCGGCCGCCGTGCGAATCCAGATGTCGGAGTCTTCAAGGGAGCTGATGAGCGGATCGAGCCCCTGGACCGGGCGGTGGCGGACGATGGCGTTGATGGCCGCGAGGCGCACGGCGGTCGCCTCATCGGCCAGCGAAAGGACGAGCGCGTCAGCGAAACGCTCCTCGCTGAACTTGCCCATCAGCGAGACGGCCTTCTGACGGATGACGGGATCGCTGTCCTTCGACGCCAGCAGGAGCTCGTCGTGATAACCCTCTCCCTGGATGTTGACGAACACCGAGAGCGAGTTGAGCTTCATCGGCACCGAGGGGTTCTGCAACAGCCTGCGGATCTTCGTCAGCACCTGGCCCTTCATCTCCGGGAAGGCGGCCACGAGCGCGGAGATGGCGTTGACCGCGGCCTGCTGCGACGCGACGTCGGCGTCGTCGAGCTTGGCCAGGAGGTAATCGATGGAGCGGGGATCGACGATCTCGCCGAGCGTCTCGATGGCCAGGCGGCGAATCATGGCGTTCTCGTGATCGAGCAACGGCAGGATGTTCGGTCCGGCCTCACGTCCTCCGATCACATTCAGCACGCGCAGCAGGAGCGCGATGATCTCGTCCTCTTCCGCGGTGCGGAGCGTTTCCAGTATGGCCGGCACTGCGCCCGGTCCGAAGTCGATCAGCGCCTGCGCCGCGGTCTCGGCGGAGTCAGGATGCTCCAGGCAGTCCATCAGCACGGGCAGCGCACGCACATCGCCCGACCAGCCGAGAAACTTCAGGATGAAGGCTTTGACGTCGCGCTTCGGCGTGGCACGGAGATGGTCGATGAGCGGATCGACTTTCGATTCCGGGAAGGACTCGCGGAACTTGCGCTGGATGAGCAGCCGCTCGGCGTTCTCGACGATCTTCGGCTTGCTCGTCTCGGCGATGCGCACGAGCGCCCGCAGCGCTGTGAGGTTCAGCTTGTCCTCGGCCGCGATGATGCGCAGCAGGAAAGAGACTGTTCCGACGTCGGCGATCTTGCCGATCGCTTCGAGCACCGGCTTGCGTAGCGACTTTTCCCGGTACAGCGAGAGGATGGCCGGCAGCGCGGCGCGGTCGCCGATCTCGCCGAGCGCCTCGATGGCGTGGAACTTGAGCCACAGATCCTCGCGCTGCAGGACGCGCAACAGATGCGGCAGCGCTGCCGCGTCACGGTACTTCCCGAGTGACGAGACGACGGACGAAGAGACGTTGATGTCCGGCTCCCCCTCCAGCGACTCGACCAGGATGTCGAAAGCGTCGCTGCTGCGCAGATCGCCTAGAAGATTGACGAGCGAGAGGCGGACATCGACATCCGTCTCGATGCGCAACCGTTCCACGATCGGACCGATGGCGTCGTCACCAATCCTGATCAGCGCCTCGGTGGAGGAATTGCGCTTGCCGGCGTTCTCGGCGTCGGCGAGGGCGTTGAGCAAACCGGTGACCACTTCCGGCTGAGGATCGCGGACAAACCCGTCCACGATCGTCTTGCGCACGCGCCAGTCCTTGTCGCCGAGGAGCTCGAACATCAAGGGGTAGTCGCGCTCGTCGGCCGTGTGCGCGACAAGGTACGCCGCCTTCTGTCTCGCGTCGGCGTCTGCCGAGCGGGCTTGTTCGACGAGTAGAGGGTCGGCGTTCATATCGTTACCTCGGTCTCGCGGTTGCGCGGTCTCGCGGTCTCGTAGCGATGCGCGGCATCACCCCGAGACCTCGCAACCTCGCGACCCCGCGACCTCATTGATCCGTCCCCGTCATCACTCGCACGATCTCCTCGCGCTTCATCCGCACGAACTGCTGGAGCGTTTCGGAGAAGATCTCGGTGTCCTGGCGCACACGCAGCGGCACGCGGGAGTCGTAGTAGGCGCGCCCCTCGGCGATTTCGTTCTTCAGCACGTCGAAGAAGTTGTCGTCGCGGATGCCCTCCTCGACCTTCTCGATGTGATAGATCACGATGTCGCTGAGGATAAGCCGCGCCAGCCGCCGTGCTTCGTCATACTCCTTCGGTTCGATCGGTAGCTCTTCCGTGTGCCCGACCTCGGGGAAGAGTTTTCGGATGATCTGTCGAAACTCTTTCTCCGGGATCTGCTCCTCGATGTATTCGTCGGCGCCGTAGAGGTTCGTTGGATTGGCGCGGAAGCGGTTGGCGCGGAAGAGCGCACCGATGAGGATGACCCGCGTATGCCCGAGATCGGGCTCGGCCCGGATGTCTTCGGTCACTTCGACGCCCAGCCTGCCCTTGAGGTAGACGTTGACGATGGCGAGATCGGCCCGCGCGCGGCGAACGAAATCGAACGCAGGCTCGCCGGTCTCGAACATCGTCACGTCGAAGCCGAGGCGGCGCAGGTGCTCACCCAGAAACGAGCGGAACGGTCGAGGCTCATCAGCGATCGCGGCGATGCGGCGGCGCGCGGCGGGCTTCTTTGTTCCTGCCTGCTCGTCATCGCGCGGCGCTTCGGCAGCCGAGGCCGCCGGTGACCCCGCACGCGCGGCATCGGCGGCCGGTTTGAGGACCATCTGGTTGCTGCAGGACGGGCAGGCCACGCGCACCGCGCGCGTCAGCGGCTCCGGAATCGCCGCGCGAAATCTCGCGCCACACTGCTTGCAGGTCAGATCCATGGGTCAGGTCAGGCCAGTAGCTTGTCCAAATCGAGGAGGATCGTCAACGCGTTTGCGTGGCGGAAGACACCGCGGACGGCCTCGCTCAGCTCACTGGAGTGGACGACGGGGTGCGGCTCAATGGCCGCGGAATCCACTTTGAGAACGCGCAGGACGCGATCCACTTCGAAGCCGAGGGTCTCGCCGGCGCGCTCCGCGACGATGATGCGCGCGTCATTTCCGGCGGCGGCCGGCGGATGCCGCAGCTTGCGGCGGACGTCGATGATGGTGACGATCGTACCGCGGAGCGAGATGATCCCGACGATCGTCGGATCGGCGTTCGGCACGTGCGTGGCCTCGCGCGGAGTGACGATCTCGACGAGGTGATCGATGGAGACCGCGTACTGCTCGCCCGCGATGATGAAACTGAGCAGTTCCACCTGATCGGCGGAGGAAGTCTCCGCTTCCTGCTCGATGAAGCCTTCGCGGCGTTTGTTCGCGGTCTGCTTGAATTGGACGAGTTTGGAGTCGGCCGCGGGGGTCGAGCCCGCGGGGGTCGGGGGTCGGGGGTCGGGGGTCGGAGCGGGAGTGTCGGCTGACAGCGGAGGCTTCGACGCCGGCTGATGTTTCTGCTTCGATTCCCGACTCCCGACTCCCTGCGCTTCCCGGCTTTCAGGTATCGGAGTCGGTACCGACTGCGGACTCTGCTCCGACTCCCGACTCCCGACTCCCGACTCCCGCTCTTCAGGCGTCGGCTTCGCAGCCGGCTGTTGATTCTGCTCCGACCCC